>Ga0316226_1000070_pt1 | contig 164070 bp, 150 predicted proteins | sample TBH18017metaG_FD_206009 | JGI IMG/M metagenome (GOLD analysis project Ga0316226, IMG submission 206009) | Freshwater microbial communities from Trout Bog Lake, Wisconsin, USA - TBH18017 | ecosystem: Environmental > Aquatic > Freshwater > Lake > Hypolimnion/Profundal zone | place: USA...
GAGGCAGAGTAGGTCAAATACTCCCTGATCAAAAACTGATCTCCAAGTGAGCGATACCAGTTTCAGATGAGACGGTCACAGCCAGCCCAAGCCAAGCCCTCTGCCCCTCCCAAAGCGCCGGCGGGTCCACCGCGATATCAAATAGCGTCAAATGATCCGGCAACGCATCGTCCAGAATCGCTTCAACAATATCAGGCGAAAGCACAGTTAAATTCATCATGCGACTGACGTAACTATTGTCGACGCCCTCCTGGGCCGCGATCTCTCGCAAAGAACTCACCTTCCCCGACTCCATTAGCGCAAGCCAGCGATGCCCTTTGGCTAAAGCCAGTTGCAGCGCCGTGGGGGCGATACCCCAAGGCCTCGGCTCACCCGCTTCTCCGCTGGGCAGCGTAATCTGTTTACGACCTGCGCGTCGCTTGAACTGAATTGGCACCGAGAGCGTGAGACGGCCATCGCTGGACTCAATGACCTCCGGCGTGCCATTTTTATGGATGTGTAGACCTCTCATGCCGCAACCTCCTCGAGTTTGACCTGCAGGCGATCGGCTTGTAATTCCAGAACCATTTTCTCAAGCCCGTTTGCGCGTAGACGCACCTCCAGCTCGGTGGGTGACACAATTACCTTCTCGACCAAGAGGCGCACAATGCGCGCTTGCTCTGCAGGAAATAGCTGATCCCAAATATCGTCAAGGCGCGTCATGGCAACCGTAGCTTTGACCTCGTCTAGACTGGGATTTAAGCTGATCGCATGCGGTAGTACCTCGGCAAGCAATTCTGGTGAGCGTAAAAGGCCCCGTAATTGCTCAAGCACTGCAGACTCAAGCTCAGCTGCAGGCATGCGTGGCAGGCCCGATGCGCCCGCATACTCTTTCACGTCTCGCTGCGGGATGTAATACCGATAGCAACGTCCGCCCTTTTTTGTGGAACGGAACGGATCAATATGACTATATTGACTGCGTATTCAGACCGGCGTTAACTCAAGTTTGATCCGTCGACCGAGAGCAGCGGCCGCACCACCATTACCGCACATACCAACCCTTCGGGGTTGGTATTTTTTTGTTATTTATTTGTCACATTGCGGACATACAATAGAAGCTAAATATTAGTTAGCGGACGGGCTTTCAGGTAGAAAGCTCATATTTTCGTGATGGCATTGCCTATCGCAACTACTCGGGACTGCCTATGAAGTGCGCACGACAGCTTGCCCAGGCATTGCTACTCAGTACGATTTGTTTTGATCTGCTCGCAGCAGAGCAACCAGTAGCATCAGTCGAAAATCTTGCCAATAGCGCAACGCTAGACACAACAAATAAAACCATGGCTACTGCAGAGCCAATCGTTGATCAGCGATGGGGCATCCATGGGCAGATGACATCCTTTACTCAATCGTACGCTGCTTTTAACGCCCCGTATTCTGGTACTAACAGTTTGCCTGGCTATAGCGATAGTGCTGCTACGTTTGACGCGGATTTATTCATTGGAATAAAACTCTGGACTGGTGCCGAGGCCTACTTCAACCCCGAGATCAATCAGGGTTTTGGTCTCGCAGGCACCCTGGGGATCGCCGGATTCCCAAGCGGCGCCGCATACAAAGTAGGAAGCGCCGAGCCTTATTACCGAACGACTCGGGCCTTTATTCGGCAATCGTTCAATTTGGGCGGTGACTCAATTACTCTGGAAGATCAGCCCAATCAACTTGCCAAGACGATGACATCCAACAACATCGTCATTACCGCTGGTAAGTTTGCCGTTGTGGACATCTTTGACACCAATACCTACGCGCACGATCCGCGCCTGGATTTCGCCAACTGGGTGGGAGTTGAGGCAGGTGCTTTCGACTATGCGGCTGATGCCTGGGGCTACACATATGGCGCCGCGATTGAATGGAATCAGGATTGGTGGTCACTAAGAGGCGGCTTCTTCGACTTGTCGGTCGTACCGAACAGCACACAAATCGATATCGGTTTCAAGCAATACCAGTTGGTCACAGAATTTGAAGAGCGTCACGAGCTCTGGGGTAAGAAAGGCAAGTTCAAAGTCCTTGGCTTTGTCAATCGTGCCAACATGGGGCGATACAGTGATGCCGTCGCGCTTGCTCAACAAACAGGTGGTTCGCCTGACACGGGGCTTGTCAGACAAATGGCCTGGCGCCCAGGTGTAGCCATTAATTTTGAACAGGAAATCACACCCACCCTCGGAGTATTTCTTCGTGCCAGCCAGAATAGTGGTGCACAGGAGGCTTACGAATTTACTGACATCAATCAATCAATCAGCGGTGGCCTGTCAATCAAAGGAAACAGCTGGGGGCGCCCCAACGATACACTGGGTCTGGCCGGGATAGTAAACAGTATATCTAACGACGCTCAGCAGTATTTTGCAAATGGTGGTCTTGGGATACTGGTGGGGGACGGCGCTTTGAACTATGGGCCTGAACAAATTCTTGAGGCCTACTACAGTTTCGCTGCGACGGATTTTCTGACACTTTCCATTGATTATCAGCATGTCACCAACCCTGGGTACAACAGGGACCGCGGACCAGTGAATATTTTTGGCTTTAGAGCGCACGCTTATTTTTAACCTTTCAAGCCTTCATTTTGGCTAACACTTAGCCGGACTCACTTCACGCGCCAGGGCGAGATCGAGGTTGCCTGTCTCCTTGTGTGCGCTAACAGACTTACTAATCTGTGCTGCCACACTATATTGACTTGTAAGCCATTTTTGGCTCACGTGAACAGGGACCTCTCTGCTCATCCTCTCAGGAGAAACACATGACTGTCGACCAAAAACAAACCCCCGCTGCCACTGCGACTGCACAGCAGAATCATCTTAAAGCAGCAGAATGTTGCAACTCTGCTGCTGCGGCGCATACCGAAGCTGCAAAACACAGCGCCTCAGGTGATGCAAAGTCTGCTGGATACCATGCAGCCGTTGCCCAAGGGCACACACTACATGCCGCAGAGCACAGTGACGCCGCTTGCAAAAAAGTTGCAACAACAGCCACACCAGCACCTGCAATGAAATAATTTCAGGTCGTAGGCCAATCGGATGATTCATCTTCAGGTAAAGATGTCACCATTGGACCAGTAGATCGTTGACCCATCTGCAGATGGGTTTTTTAATGACTTTCTTTGCCTTATGTGCGCTAGCGCACATAAGCAATCAGTTCCAGCAAATATATTGGATCTGTGCAAACCGTATCAATAATAAGAAAGGAACTTGCATGGAAACCAGAACGCTCAAACATCGAAATCATCTTTTTGAAGCAATGCCTCAGGCAGAATGGGAGCGCCTGCTTCCCTTTATAGAGCCGACTGAATTGCCGTTAGGCAAAGTGTTGTATGAGTCTGGCGTCAAAATGAGTCATGTGGTGTTTCCCTCGTCCGCAATCGTTTCATTGCTCTATGCGCTAGAGAACGGATCGTCCGCAGAAATTGCGGTTGTGGGTAACGAGGGGGTTGTTGGGATTTCGATTTTTATGGGCGGAGAATCAACCTCGAGCAGAGCAGTGGTACAAAGCGCCGGAACGGGTTACCGAATTAAATCCAGCATCTTATTGGAGGAGTTTAATAAAGGGGGGCCCATCATGCATCTTCTGTTGCGCTACACCCAGGCACTCATTACTCAAATGTCGCAAACAGCCGTCTGTAATCGACATCACTCACTCGACCAACAGCTATGCCGGTGGCTGCTTTTGAGTGCTGATCGCCTGACTGGCAATGAACTAATCATGACACAAGAGCTGATTGCCAATATGCTGGGTGTACGTAGAGAAGGTGTCACAGAAGCAGCGCTAAAAATTCAGAAGGCTGGTCTCATTCAATATGCCCGAGGCCACATCACTATCCTTGATCGACATGGCCTTGAGCGTCGTACGTGCGAATGTTACGAGGTCGTTAAAAATGAATATGAGCGATTACTGCCTGACAAACTCGCGATCTGACTTGCTGTGTCAAGGCGACACCAGCAAATCAAGTGTGCTGAGCACCGCTTGCGCCTTAGCAAGGTCTGCAGCGTCACCGTGAATCAGCAAGATGTACTTGTCGACTTTCAGCGCGGTCTCATACTTGACTACTTCACTTTCGTTAAAGCCAACTTGAGTCAATGCAGCACCTAAGGCTGACAGACCGCCGACAACAACTGCACCCTCGAGACCGCCTACCAGAGTAGTCACGATTGGCCCAGCCATTGCGAGCAGGCCGATACCTGGTATCAGAAACATAGCTGGTGCAATCAATAAGCCCCAGATGCCTCCCCAAAACGCACCAACTTTTCCCCACGTTTTGATTTTGTCTCCTGACGTGTAAAAACCGACTGGATGCTCTTCGCTATGATAGCCTTTGCCAATCAGCGATAGCTTCTTCATATCAAAGCCAGATCTGCCAAGCAAACGAATCGCGTCTTCAGCTTCGACGTGTGTGTTGAATATGTAGGTGGGAGATCTGTCGACTGCCATGATGAATCCTTTGAATGTAAGTACCGAGGGTGTGGAGAGTTCAGGATCCATGAAAGCTGGTTGCCAGTCTGTGCGAAAGCGCACATTCACGTTAAATCGTTGTGTTGCAAGCGAATTATCTTTAAGATTTAGTCTGTTACCGCCTAACTAGAACCCATTGAGGGAGACAAACCATGAATGCCGTCACCGATAAAGCGCCAGAATTAAATCTCGGCTCGAGAGAATCAATCTATCAGCCTGAGCAAGAGGGATTGATTTTCCCTGTGAAACCGAGTTTCTCCTCGTTCGCAGAAGAGCGTCAGTACTTGAAGGAAAGACTGGTGGGTGCCTGCCGCGCGTTTTATCTTGAGGGGTTTGATTACGGTTTTGCCGGTCATTTAACCGTACGTGATCCAGAGCACCCCCACCTGTACTGGACTAACCCGATGGCTGTCCACTTCTCAAAGGTGAAAGTATCGAACTTGATTCTGGCTGACCACAACGGTCGTGTGGTCGAGGGTAAATATGCCATCAACCGTGCAGGCTTCGTTTTGCACGCTGCTGTGCATGAAATGCATCCTGATATCGTGGCGATGTGCCATGCTCACACAGTCTATGGCACTGCGTTTGCCTCGTTGGGTAAAAAGCTCGATCCAATCAGTCAAGATGCAGCCGCATTCTACGAAGACCATGCCGTGATCGGCGCAGAAGCTGGACAAGTCGCTGTTGAAGTGAAAGCGGGCGGCAGCGTTGCGGCTCATTTCACCGGGGTCAAAGCCGCGATTCATCGTAATCATGGCTTATTGACAGCGAGCCGCCATAGCATCGAGGCAGCAGCTTTCTGGTTTATTGCACTTGAGCGTTGCTGCAAGCAGCAGCTCATGATCGAGGCTACAGGACAAAAGCCCGTGCTTGTGCCTCACGATAAAGCTGTTTACAGCAGAGAACATGTCGGTAGCGAATACATCGGCTGGTTGCACTTTCAAACGATATGGACGCAACTGGTTGAGGATCAACCTGACATGTTTGATTAAGACTGTGTTTGCTGCCGTGTAGAAAAATAGGCGTATGCTCGCGCGATTGCGTGTTTATTACCATTCAAAGATCGGATAACTCATGCAAGACGTCAATATCAACATCGTCCTCATCATACTGATTGCCCTGGCGCAATACGTCTATTTTTCAATGCGCGTAGGGACAGCCCGCACGAAATACAACGTCATCGCCCCCAAGACAACAGGCAACGACACTTGGGAGCGCATCTATCGCGTTCAGATGAACACAGCTGAGTTATTGATTGTTTTTATCCCGAGCATTCTCCTGTTTTCGCACTTCGTCAGTGCCAAGTGGGCGCTTGTGCCAGGCATCGCATTTATTGCAGGACGCGCGCTGTATGCGCGGGCGTACGTCGCGAATCCAGCCAGCCGCACGCCCGGTGCTGCATTGAGCTTACTCAGCAATATCGGCATGGTTTTAGTCACACTAGCCTTCGTCTTGCTGGATATCGCCAAGTAGGCGACCTCCAGATCCATCCGGATATGCTGCTTGTTGTTGCCGATTCGGAAATCGAATTAACCGCTATGCGCGCTCAGGGTGCTGGCGGGCAAAACGTCAATAAGGTATCGAGTGCGATTCATCTGAGGTTCTATATACCCACCTCATCTCTGCCGGCAGATGTCAAAGTTCGCTTGCTAGCGCTCAAGGATCATCGAATCACTCGCGATGGCGCAGTTGTGATCAAAGCCCAGAATCACCGTAGTCAGGAACTCAATCGCAACGAGGCGATTGAGCGATTACACGAGTTGGTCAACAGCGCAGCCCAACCCCCTAAATACCGCTTTGCTACCAAACCAACCTACAGTTCGAAGCAAAAAAGGCTTGAAGGCAAACGCAAACACTCAGAGATCAAGGCGTTGCGAAGTCGATCGGTTGATTGAGTGACAACCGATCAAGTCAAAGATGCTTTGATATTTGTTTATTGATTCGTAAGTCTTCTTGCAAAAGATGACGCGTAGGCAGTTGAGCGGAAGTTCAAGACTGGATCAGCAGTTGGCGCCACACCTTCGCTCATGACCAGCGGATCAAAATTGATTTTTTCGCAATCAGCGCCCTTCTGTGCATAGGCTTTAGTGATCGTCAAGACACCTGCCTTCATGATTTTACGATCTTTAGGCCAGTAAACGGTTGGATTGACTTCTTCGTCACCCGTCTGCCCGATAGTCAGCACCATATCCCATTTGACTGGGCCGGCAGCTGTGCGAGCGATCAAATCTTCATCCAGGAAGCGAGCTGGCTTCGAGGTCATCTCTGCGTCTGTCAATAAGGTCACGCCAGCTTGGGGGACGAATTGCCATTTCACTAAAGTGGTCTGATTTTTTTGATTGATGAATTTAAACGTATGGATACCGAAGTAGTCACTTGTTGCGTAACTGACAGGGGGATTATGCGCTGCCATATATTCACCAAGCGGCGCTACATCAGGATGACTTGCCCTGAACGCTTTGATCTTCTCAGCGTCGGGTTTGCCCGTCGTCGCGTCAGGGGTGGCGGCGATTACGGCTTCATAAAAAGTAGCTGGTGTCGCTGCACCGAACACTGGTACGTTTAACATCGTAAAGTGATGGATTTTGTTTTCAGGTAATCTGAATTCAAGCGCCATGCCGCGCGGGCTTTTTGCTGTGTCGGGCGCCTTTGGATTACCACCAGCCAGAGACATACGGCCAACCATTGGGATGGACTCACCGGCGAACAAAGGCGACTTTGAATAGGCTTGCGCATCCTTGTTACCAACAAAGTTGCCTGAAACACAGACGCCAACGATATGATTGCGACGTTCACCCGCCGTCACACCATTTTGCTTTTCCAGGGCATTGACGACCTGCTCGCCAGTAGGCGCTTGTTGTGCCCAGACATTAAAACAGGCGCAAAGGCCGAGACCCAGTGCCGTCAATGGAAAGCTTCGTTGAGAAGAATTTGCTGTGATCATTTTGGGTCTCATTCTTAAAATAGACCTAAACAATACTCCTTTTACACGAGCGTGACAGTCATTTCTCTAACTGTATTCAGAAGTCAGTATTGATGCGACAATCAATGCAAATAAAACAATTTGGAGACATTCATCATGAAACTTCGTACGACCACCACAATTGCTGGCTTGCTAACTGCAGTTGCACTTGGCTCACCGATTTACGCCGAAGAACGCTTCGCCCGCATCCCCGTCGATAAAATGACGCCCGATCAAAAGAAGTACTTCGACAACGTGATGGCAGGCCCCACTGCGGCGACGGGTAGCGCTGCGGTTCAGGCGGGTGCAACCAGCATGGGGGCGCCCTTCAATGTTTATTTACGCAGCCCAAAGCTTGCCGAGGCCTTGCGTCAAACAAGCGAGTACTTGCGTTTCAATACCTCCTTACCGGCTCGCTTAAACGAATTTGCCATCATTATCGTCGGCCAGCATTGGCAGGCACAATACGAATGGTATGCCCACACGCGTTTAGCTATCAAGGCAGGGTTGGATCCAAAGATCCCAGAACAACTTGCCAAAGGCCAGCGCCCCGAGGGTATGGGCAAAGAAGAGACAGCAATCTACAACTTCAGCCGCGAATTACTCGATACGCATCAAGTTAGCGACGCAAACTATGCCGCCGTCAAAGATCTTTTTGGCGAACAAGGCGTTGTTGATCTGATCGCAGTCAGTGGCTATTACGTGATGGTTTCAATGACCTTGAACGTAAATCGCACGCCGCTACCGGCCGGTGCGGAGCCGGCTTTCCCCAGCCCCGCAGCAGCTAAATAGAGGACTCTATCAAGACGTTGGATCAACAACTTAATCAGTTAAGAGGTCTGATCCAGACGTTTTTAAAGCGGACGTAACCGTCGAATTGCAGAGCCAAGGGACCACCCGCTAACAATTTGCTGTTCTGCACATCGGCGGTCTTGATCCCGTTGACGGTGAAGACCAAGTGTGAGCCATCAGCAAGGATATTAAGGGAGTTCCATTTGCCCGCTGATTTGGGGAAGTCCGTGACTTTCGCAACGTTAACAATAGCACCTGTCGCATAGGTCGGATCTGGACGTACGTCCCAAACATTGAATTCGTAACAAGCGTCGGCACCGATTGTGGCTGGATCGGTGCAGCGAATCATGATGCCGGAGTTGGCTACGCTATCGACGTACACCTCGGCCGAGAGCTCAAAGTTTTGAAAAGGCTTTTTAGTCAACAGATAGCCAGTACCAACTTCAGCTTTGGCCATGCCATTTTCCAGGCGGATTGGCGCAGTGCCGACCGGTACAAATGCATTGAGATTAGTGCCGTCAATCAAGGCTATCCAGCCTGAGCCAGCTGGTGGCGCAGACGCAACCGGCGCCTGTTCAAATCCCGCGCAACCCGACAGCAAAACTACCGCAGCGCTCGACGCGCAGGCAAGTGCAAGCTTTAAGGACTTGGTCATTTTTGTCTCCCTTATGATCAAAATCAGTGATTGATCTGTTTTTTAGTTAACGAATTTGCAACACTAGCGCTAGACTACTCCGAGACGGGTTGAACATCAAGGCGCACCACAATGTCCTGCAAGGCAGGGCTCACAGAGGGATAACGCAGCAGCACGAGCGGATCGTGCCCAGGAATAATATGTTGCGGTGAGTCAGCAAGCTCATACAGCTTGGAATAGCCCTCAACTGCCTGTCCAACATTAAACATCGTTGTGTAGGCACGCTTTTTCTCAAAATGCTCGTAATAGTGGCTGGTATCAGAAGCCAACACCACCCAGCCTCGCCTGGTATACACACGAACACACTGAATACCGTGAGTGTGACCCCCGATGTGATGCACAGTGACACCGGGAGCGAGCTCGGCTTCGCCTTGATAGAAAGTGACCCTATCCTTGTAAACGAGCTTGACCATACCAACGACCTCTTCAACTTCGTAGCCGTGATTGAATTGCATGTGTCTCATATGACGGCCCGTGGCATAGCTCATCTCATCGTCCTGCAGATGAAACTGGGCAATGGGAAAACTGTCGAAGGTTCCCACATGATCGTAGTGAAGATGGGTGATGATGACGTCCTTGACGAGATTGACGTCAACCCCCATCAGAGCCAGACCTTCTGCCGGTGTGCGCAACAGGATGCGTCCACGTTTAACTGCCATCTCCGCACCGAAACCGGTGTCCACCACGAAGGTCCGATGCTCGTCCCGAATTAACCAGACGAAGTAATCCATCGGCTGGGGGGTGTCGTGCGGATCACCACCGATGAAGTGATTTGGGCGGCGCGCCTCGCGAGTGGCATAGCGGATCGCGTAGACCTCATATTCTGGAAGCTTGTTCATGGAGCCTTTGAATCGCATAATATTGTGATGTCATGCTAGTCATACAACAACCAGCGGTCAATACAAGACACCCCGCACACAGCCAAAGGACGACTCAATTGAATTTACTCAAAACCGCCATGAAGGATCGCTTAAAACAAGAACAAATCCTGTTAGCGCCCGGCATTTACGATGCGCTCTCAGGTTTAATTGCAGAGCAAAGCGGGTTTGAAGCGGTCTACTTGTCTGGTGCATCGATTGCTTACACGCTTCTGGGACGATCTGATGTGGGCCTGACGACGTTTACTGAAGTCAACGAAAGACTGGCCCAAATCAGTGACCGAATCAGCATCCCCATCATCATTGATGCAGACACCGGGTTTGGTAACGCACTGAATACAGAGCGCACCGTGCGCGGCTTCGAGCGTAGCGGTGCGACCATTATCCAGCTCGAAGATCAGAGTTTTCCCAAACGCTGCGGGCATCTCGACGGTAAGACCGTTGTATCGACGACTGAAATGGTAGGCAAAATTAAGGCGGCCGTTGATTCACGCAAAAGCGAGACTACTCTCATCATGGCCCGAACCGATGCGGTTGCGGTCGAGGGTTTCGAGCCAGCGCTTGAGCGTGCTGAAGCCTATTTAGCTGCTGGCGCGGATGTTTTGTTTATCGAAGCAGTCCGCTCAGACGAGCAAATGCACGTGGTCAACGCAAGGTTCAAAGGACGCGCACCTTTGCTGGCGAATATGGTCGAAGGCGGTAAAACGCCTGTCAAACCCATCAGCGAATTGCAGGCCATCGGTTACTCGATCGCAATTTTTCCGGGTGGAGCAGCAAGAACAGTTGCTCACACCCTTCAGGGCTATTTTGCGAGCTTGAAGGCAACCGGCAGCACAGCGGCTTATCAAGACAAGATGCAGACATTTGATGGGCTTAATGCACTGATAGGGACACCAGAGCTTCTTGTTCGCGGCAAGCATTACGAGGACGGCGGACATTAGATCTTAGGGATAACAAATGCTAAGATACGCCTCATGCTGAGAAAAAATACCTCTGCCTGGATCTGTACTTGGCTCACCATTTTCGCGGTGGTGTGGTCTGCGCTCATGCCCGGGTTTGCTCAAGCGAATCGCTCAGCTGACAGCTTTTTAGGGTCGATTTGCACCTCAGCAGGCTTGAAATGGGTTGATACCTATAACAATTCTGCTGATAACAAGGCAGGTCAAGCAGCTCAAGATTCGCATGCCGAGCGCTGTGTCTGGTGTAGCGCCCAGCCTCCAAGCTTGAATCCGAGCGCCACGATTGCGCCGGTCTTGGCCTTATCTTTCATCACGATTCAAACACCCACCATAGCGCAGCCCAAAGTCCGGCTAATACCCTGGGCAATCGCGCCGTCGCGAGCTCCGCCACTCGTCGCTTAAAGCGACCTGCGGCGAATCGATTGTCTCTTTTCCCTGCAAGTCTGATATCCATCACGATTACACCCAAGCGCTGACTTGAGGTACTCGTGGTGACGAATGATCAATCAACTTATGTAGGGTTTCTCATGAAATTTCAAATTTTATTTCGCCTGAGTGCGCTAATGGCTGCGTTCGGCTACTGTTTTCCGGCACTAGCACAAAAAGCAAGCACCGAGCCACAAGTCATCGAGATGATCACCGTGACCGCCGGCCGCGGCACTGATCTGGCCGATATGCCTGCCAGCACGAGTGTGCTGGATCGCCAGGAAGTTCAAAACATGCCACAAGCGACAACGGATCAAATCGTCAACAAGATCCCCGGCATTTATATCAATCCCAACCTCTCCACTGCGCTGCATCCAACGGGTAGTACTTTCAATATCAGGGGCTTTGGAACGAGTACCAACGTCAACACATTGGTGATGGTGGACGGTATCCCTTTGAACGATCCTTTTTTCAGAACCATCAACTGGGCACAAATCCCTAAAAATTCGATCAACAGTATTGAGGTCATACGCGGTGGTGGTGCAACCAGTCTTTGGGGCAATCTGGCCATGGGTGGCGTGGTCAACCTGGTGACGCGTGCGCCGCAAGACGACACGCTTAGCGTGTACGCAGACTACGGCAGTTACAACACAGTCAACACTGGCATCTCTGGTCAGCTGTTCAAAACCGACAAGATGTCCATGGGCTTGAGCTTCGACTACTCACGCAGTGATGGCTATAACTCAACCCCGTCCGATTATCGAAACCCGAATATGACAGCAACGGGCGCTCAGGTATACAACGGTTTGTTGTCCACTTATTTCACCCCCGACGCCGACTCGACCTATTATTTGAAATTCAAATTCAATCAGACGCAAGAATCGACGGCAACCTGGAGTGTCGCTGGCAACAACTGGAACACCTACATGCTGTCTGCAGGTGGCTCAACCCGCTTTGCCGACAACAGCAGCGTCAATTTCAATTCATGGGCAAGCTGGAGCCAGATGCAAACCACCAATGCCGGGCAAACACCGGCATTTAACATTTTGACGCCCAGCATTAGCACGCCCTATGTCAGTCAGAATGAACTGGACAGTTATCAAAGCTTTGGTGGTTCGTTGTTTTATCAAAAGGATTTTGGTCAATTCAAAGATGTAAAGTTTGGATTGGATGCCAGAATGATCACGTCCAATGACAATATTGCGCAGTTTGGATCGACCGGTGCGATAAGCGCTAATCTCATCAATAATGGACAAAACACCTTCCAAGGTTTGTTCGTCTCGGGCACATACAAGTTTGAGCAGATCCCACTGGATGTAACATTTGGTTTGCGTGAGGACTTCTATCAAATATCAAACGCAAGCCTCTCAGGCAACGTCTATTCATCAACAGGTGGCGCGAGCCCGATTAGTTCAAACTTGTCCAACAATAGCTATGCTAGCTTCGACCCGAGCCTGGGCCTTAAGTTGTACGCTACCGACAATCTCGATTTGCGCGCTGGCATCTATCGAAACTTCGCCGCGCCTGGTATGAATCAACTCTATCGAACGTATTTGAGCGGCTCGTCCATCACAATTGCTAACCCTGCGTTAACGCCGCAGACCAACTTCGGGCAGGAAATAGGCTTTGATTTGCACACGAAAGATCAGGACGGCAAACTTTCGTTCACAGTCTTTAACAACAATCTCAGCAACTTCCTTGATTTAGCGACAAACTGTTCCTCAGTAGCGACGTGCAACAGCGTGATCGCAGGGACAGGACTTACGCCTGGTAGCATTTCAACGGTCAAGCAATACGTGAATGCAGGTAGCGCCACCCTCAGAGGATACGAGATCATCGGTGAAGCTGAGGTCTTGCGAAATCTGAAAATTAGCTTAGGCTTTACTCAGACGTGGGCCTTTTTATCGAGTTCGGACTACGGCAGTGGCACTGCACCATCAGATCCAACGAATGCCCAGCTTGGACAAGTACCTCCGTGGATGGTGCAGGCGGGTGCTCAATGGCAGGCGACGCAAGACCTGATGCTCAATGCGCACCTTCAGTCCTTCCCATCCTACTGGCAAAACACCGCTCACACGCAGCTCAATGACGGCGCAACACTTGTTGATATCGGTTTTAGATATCAATGGGATAAAACTGTGCAGATTTATGGTGGCGTACAAAATGTCTTCAACGTCCAGTACCTGTCGCAAGGCCTGGGCGTAACCACTTTTGAAGGCAATACACTCAACACCGGCACGGTGCCAACGCTCGGAATGCCACGCTGGTTTACCGTGGGTATGCGGGCGACATTCTAAAACGGAAAACTGATGAAACTGACGGTTCGCTTGGCTCGCACTCTATACTTATTTACCGCCTTCACAATGAGTATTGTGCTGCTGCTTGCTGTCCAGGACAGCGGCTTGGCACAGGCTGAACGGGCTGATCATGTTGATTCGCACCGCGCTCACGATCATGGCCAGATCTCAGCGTCGATGACGAGTATGTCCGGCTCGAAAGGATCGTGTCAGGATCAAACGCTTAACTGTGCAAGATCGGCGACCCCAGCCTTTGCGCCAGACGGGTCTTTGTGGCTGGTCTGGTCTGGCGGCGGGGCAATCTCAGCAAGCAAGTCAACGGACCTCGGGAAATCTTTCGAATCTGCGGTCGAAATCGCCAGGCACGATTCTTTTCTAGACACCGGACCAGACGCTAGACCCAGTGTCGTGATCGATAAGGACTATCGCATCGCTATTGCCTACGCATTCTTTAAAGATAAACAATGGAACGCGCAGGCAAACATCACAACGTCTCTCGACAAGGGCAAAAGCTTCGGCCTTGTGCACTCCATCGTGAACGATCCCGCCAGTCAACGCTTCCCTAGTCTAGCCCTGACGCCTGAAGGTAAATTGTTTGCTATCTGGATTGATAAGCGACTGGTCGCATTGGCGAAAAAACAGGGCAAGCCTGCCGAAGGAGGATCAATCGCATATGCCTGGTCCAACAATATGGGCGAAACCTTTGGTACTGAACAGATTGCGGAGCCGTCCAGTTGCGAATGCTGTCGTATTGCAGTGGGACTTAGCAAAGCTAGCCTGCCAGTTGTGGTCTACCGGGCTAACTTTAATGGAACTACCCGTGATCATGCATCTCAGCTATTTGAGGCTCCTGATCAGCCCGGTCAGCCCAGGCAAATTGCAAACGACAATTGGGTAACGAATAGCTGCCCTCATCACGGCCCGGCAATGACGATCTCGGAGCCAGGGACTCTGCACACTGCCTGGTTCACGCAGGGGTCAACACGTTCAGGTACTTTCTACTCCCGATCGGCTGATAACGGGCAACATTACTCTGCGCCCATGCAACTTGGCAGCACCGACAAATTGAGCGGAAGGCCTTACTTGCTGGCAGTTGACCGGTCAATCTGGTTAGTCTGGAAAAACTTCGATGGCAAGCAAGCATCTATCTGGTTACAGCGATCGACAGACGATGGGCAAACATGGACAGATCCCAAACAGATTGCCGAATCGGCCGGCTACACAGATCATCCCCTACTCGTCGCGCACAAGCAACACGTCTATTTATCCTGGCTAACTGCAGCCAAGGGTTATCAGTTACTGGAAATCGGGAATTAACATGTCCACGCTTCGAAAACTTGCTAGTGCCTTTTGCCTGCTCGTTTTGCTCGGTGGCAACACCTTTGCCAAACCGATTACCCCTTATCGTTCCGGCGATTGGGCAAAGCTGATCCAGCAAACTAAAGGGCGTCCCGCCATCATTCACATCTGGGGATTCAGCTGTGGCCCATGTGTGGCAGAACTACCCGCTTGGGGAAGCTTTGCTCAGGCTCAGCCGAAATTGAAGCTCATGCTACTGGAAGTTGATCAAGTCCCCGAGGATATGACGGTTAAAACTTTGATAGACGCCAAACTCAGCGAAGCTGACAATCATGTCTCAGTAGACTATTTTGATGAATATATGCGCTACGAGATTGATCCCAAGTGGCAAGGCGAGTTACCGATTACCTTGCTGATAGACGCCCAAGGCAACACCAGAAAACTGCGCGGCAGCGTCGACTTCAAGATCGTCAATGACTGGGTATCGAAAACCAAAAAAGACGACTAACGCGCGTCGGTATAGAATCAGGTGATGCTTGAAAAATCACCCTCCGAGACCCCAACATGAAGACATACAAGATCGCAACCATCCCCGGCGACGGGATCGGCAAAGAAGTTATCCCTGAAGGCAGAAAAGTACTGGAAGCCCTCGCTGCACAAAGCCCGTCGTTGAAATTCGAATTCCAGGACTTCGACTGGGGCGGCGATTACTACCGCAAACACGGCATCATGATGCCGGCGGAGGGCTTGGACGCCCTGCGAGACAAAGACGCCATTCTTTTCGGTTCCGCTGGTGACCCTGATATCCCTGACCACATTACGTTATGGGGACTACGACTTAAAATTTGCCAGGGCTTCGACCAGTACGCCAACGTGCGTCCAACCAGAATTTTGCCAGGCATCGATGCACCGCTGAAGCGTTGTGCACCAGAACAGCTGGACTGGGTCATTGTGCGCGAAAACTCGGAGGGCGAATACGCCGGTGTCGGTGGTAGAGCTCATCAAGGCCATCCCATCGAAGTCGCTACCGATGTCAGCATGATGACTCGAGTCGGTGTAGAGCGCATCATGCGCTACGCTTTCAAACTCGCTCTGTCGCGTCCTCGCAAGCACTTGACGGTCATAACAAAATCTAACGCGCAACGACATGCCATGGTGATGTGGGATGAAATTGCTGTCCAGATCTCTAAAGAATTCCCCGAGGTGACTTGGGATAAAGAACTAGTCGATGCAGCCACAGCACGCATGGTGAATAAGCCAGCCACGCTGGATACGATTGTCGCCACCAATCTTCATGCAGACATTCTGAGTGATTTAGCCGCTGCTCTTGCCGGTAGTCTAGGCATTGCGCCGACAGGCAATATTGACCCTGAGCGTCGTTATCCATCAATGTTCGAGCCGATTCACGGGTCAGCTTTTGACATTATGGGAAAAGGCCTGGCAAATCCAATTGGTACATTCTGGTCCGTGGTAATGTTGCTTGAGCATCTAGGCGAAAATAGTGCGGCTCAGCGCTTGATGCAAGCGATTGAAGCTGTCACCGCCAACAAAAAACTACATACGCGTGACTTGGGAGGGCTAGCGACAACGGCACAAGTAACCGCAGCTTTGCTAGAGGAAATCAAAACCTGACCTTCAGCCGCAATAACAATCACGCGAGGAGACAACAAAATGAAAATATCAACCATCGCCCGTCTGACATCCGCTTTTTTGCTCACCTTGTCTGGCAGCTTTTTTGCTGCACCCGCGCAGGTTATTTCAGATAAGCCGATTCAGTATGTCATCCCATTTCCGCCCGGTGGCGAATCTGACGTTGTCGCACGCTTGCAAGCTGACCTCTCGTTCCGCCTCTACCAGCAGCAGATGATTGTCTTGAACAAGGCAGGTGCTGGTGGAGGCTTAGCCTGGAGCCAGATGAATAATTACCCCAACGATGGTACGAGCATTGTTGGTATTAATCTGCCGCACATTGTCTTGCAACCCTTACAAGAAGGATCTCAATTCAAAACAGAAGATATCAGTGGCGTCTACTACTACCACTTTACACCTGACGCCCTCATGGTTTCGGCCAACAGCCCCTACAAAACCTATCAGGATTTTATCGACGCTGCGAAGAAGAATCCCGGCAAATTGACGCTCGCTGGCTCGGGCCAGTATTCAGGCAATCAGATGGCTGCAGAACGTTTGAATCGCCTGGCAGGCATCAAAATCGAATATGTACCCTTCAAGGGGACCGGCGATCTGATATCGTCGTTGATTGGTATGCACGTTGACGGGACCATGGGCTATCTGCCATTGGCAATTCAACAAAAAGAAAAAGTCCGAACACTGGCAATCGCCACTGAAAAACGACACCCTGCTCTTCCAGACGTTCCGACGTTTAAAGAACTGGGATTAAATTGGGTTGATGGCGGCTATCGGGGTATCGGCATGCCCAAGAGCACGCCAGAGGCTATCAAGAAAAAAATGTCTGATTTCATGGCTAAACTCAACAGCGACCCCAAGGCCAAAGCCCAGCTTGAAGATGGGGGATTTGTTGTGGTTGATGTTCCCTATGAAAAAATTCAGGATTTCATGGCTGAGAAAACACCATTGATCATGAACGATGCGCAAAGCTCAGGCTTGTTAAAGCACTGAGCAGTGTCATTTTTTATTTTTCTTTACCCATCACGTAATCAGGCAACCAGGTAACGATCTCCGGGAAGATCGTAATGATGGCAATACACACCACTAGACAGGCGAAGAACGGTAAGGACGCCTTGGCAATCGTATTGCTGTCTTTACCCGTCATGTTTTGCAATACAAACAGATTAAAGCCAACGGGTGGTGTAACTTCGGCGATTTCAACTAGAAGCACGATAAAAATACCGAACCAGATCAGATCAAAACCTGCTTTCTGTATCATGGGCAGTACTACGGCTGACGTTAATACAATCATACTGATGCCGTCCAGTGCTGTGCCAAGCACAAGGTAAACACCCGTCAAACAGACGATGAGCGCAATGGGTGACAGGTGCATTGATTCAACCCATTCAGCGAGATGGCGAGGCACACCCGTGAAAGCCATGGTCTTGGTCAAGAACGCAGCGCCAGCAAGAATCACCATTATCATGCAACTGGTGCGCGTCGCTCCCATGAGACCTTCAACAAAGTTTGACCAGGTCAAAGAACGGCCCCAAGCGGCAATTGCCAGAGAGCCTGCAACCCCATAGGCAGCACATTCAGTTGCGGTCGCATAACCTGCCACCAACACCCAGACGATAAATACAATCAAAGCTGAGCACGGGATCAGATTGCCACTTTTACGAATTTTCTCCCATAAAGTTGACGGCGGGTCGGCTGCTGGCACTTTGGACGGATTGCGAATGGACCACCACGCGATATAGCCCATGAACAAAGCCATCAATACCGCAGATGGCAAAAATCCGGCAAGAAAGATCCTGATGATCGACGCATCGGCTGCAACTGCATAGACCACCATGGTGATGGAGGGCGGTATCAAAATCCCCAGGGTACCGGCGGTTGCCAATGCGCCCAACGCCAAATTTTCGTCGTAACCGCGTCGTTTAAGTTCAGGCAAGGCTACCTTGGATATCGTCGCACAGGTCGCGGCAGAGGAACCGCTTACTGAACCAAAAATGCCACAACCTAAAATCGTTGTGTGCATTAAACGGCCTGGGATACGGTTAAGCCAGGGTCGTAAGCCCTCAAACATCTCTTCGCTCAGCTTGGTTCTGAAGAGAATTTCGCCCATCCAGATAAACAAAGGTAGCGCAGCAAGCTCCCAGGATGCATTGCTCTCCCAGAACGCAGAAAATAAATTCTTGCCTGCCTGAGTATTAACAAAAAAAGCCTGACCTACCCAGCCGCAAATCGCCAGTGTCATGGCTATCCAGACACCACCAGTCAAGAAGATCATCATGATGATCAAAAGAAAAAGACCAATTTCCAGTACATCCATTTTTCGTTTTCCCTTGATCTTTAAACGTCTGACGAAAAGTCACCCGCGGCGTGGCGCTCTTCTACCGCGACCACAAACGTAGGTCTTCTGCCCTGAAACACCAGAAACCACTCATCCACGATCGCGATCAGGAAAACCCATGATCCGATCACGAAGGAAAGTTCGGGAATCCACTTGGGCATGGGTATCAAACCGTCTGACACGTCGTGAAAAACATAGCTTTCGTAAGTGAATGCTGTCGCCCAGTAAGTCATATAACCCACTGCTACGATACCAACAGTTAGACAGCCGAGCTCGTACCAGTGACGCGTCTTGGGAGAAAGTTTCTCAAGCAACAAAGTCACTCGCACGAAGTCACCGTGTTTGAAAGCGTGAGCCATTGAAAGAAACGCCGCCGCTGCACACATCCACGCCACAACGTCGTTTACAGCGCCAGTTCTGACACCCATCTCGCGCAAAACACTTTGTGCGATCATGAGTACACAAATCATCAGCACGCAAAAAGCTGACATCCATCCAGTTGCCAGATACAACCTATCTAAAAATTTACGCATGAGATGTTTTACTTTCTGTAGGCTGAGATCAAGGCGGCGCCTTCAGCACCCATTTTCTTTTCCCAGTCACCAAGCATGACGGCACCCACTTTCTGGAGGTCAGCAGCAAAGGTAGCTGAGGGTGGCTCAACCGTCATGCCACGATCACGCAACGTTTGCTTGAAGGTGTTTTCTTTGTCTTCACTGATTTTCCAGCCGCGTACCTGGGCGTCGGCAGCAGCTTTTAGAACGGCCTCTTGAGTCGCTTTATCCAGAGCATTAAAGGCTTTTAAGCTCACCAGCACCGCGTTCTTGGGAATCCAGGCTTGAGTCTCGTAGAAGTACTTTAGGCTTTCGTAGGTTTTACTATCAATACCAGTCGCACTGGACGAGATATAGGACTCGACAATGCCCGTTGCCAAGGCCTGGCTCAACTCAGCAGCTTGCACCGTGACAGGTTGCAACTGCATCAACTCAGCCATTTTGGCGGTCGACGGCGAGTACGACCGCCATTTCATGCCCTTCATGTCCGCAACTGATGTCAGAGGCTTTTTGCTGTAGATACCTTGTGGCTGCCAAGGTACTGTATAGAGTACTTTGATGCCTTGATCAGCCAGATATTTATCAAGAGCAGGCAACTGCACACTTTGCAGTTTTTTGGCGTCGGCATAGCTTGTTGCGAGGAAAGGCACTCCGTCCATACCGAACAAGGCGTTCTCGTTCTCATAAGCGGCTAGCAGGATCTCACCCGCTTGGGCTTGCCCGCCCTGCACTGCTCTTTTAATCTCTGGCAACTTAAACAACGACGCGTTAGAGTGCAGCGTAATTTTCAGTTTGCCTTGTGTGGCTGCATCCACGTCTTTCGTGAATTGCTCCAGATTTTCTGTATGAAAGTTGCCTGGGGGGTAGCCAGAAGCCAAATCCCACTTAGTCTGACCAAAGGCAAGACCTGACAAAGCCAAACAGGCGACTGATATTGACAGACGAGCTAACTGAGATAAACGCATGGACCCACTCCTGTACAAGAAAACACTAGATTAGAGAGACAGCATAGTGAACAATTAGTGCCTTGGCATCAAACTTAAGTTAGGGGTTTCCCCTTAGTCTTGCCGCGTGACATAATTTACAAGACAAAAACCAACTAAATAAAAAATGACGCAATTCAGTAGCGAGACACAATTTAACCGGCCTCAGCCTTTTAAAGACTTGGTCATCATCGAACTCGGTCATAGCGTTGCCGCACCTTTTGCCGGTCAAATTTTCAGCGAACTCGGGGCACGCGTCGTCAAAGTTGAAAAAGCAGACGGAGACGACGCTCGCAAGTGGGGGCCTCCATTTTGGGAGGGTGCCTCTGCTTTCTTTCAATCCCTCAACCGAAACAAACAATCTGTCGTTTGCGACCTTCGCGATCCTGACCAGCTAGCAACACTAAAGCAATATATATGCCAGCATGCGGATATAGTGATTCAAAACCTCAGGCCCGGGCAGGTTGAAAAGCTTGGGCTAGACGGGGCAACCCTGCTCAAGCTCAATAGCAAGCTGATTTACTGCAATCTTGGGGCCTTTGGTAATCGCGGGCCTCTTAAAGACCGACCCGGCTACGATCCACTGATGCAAGCTTTTGGCGGCATCATGAGCACGACCGGCGAGCCTGGACGTCCTGCGGTTCGGGTTGGTGCTTCAATTGTGGACATGGGGACAGGCATGTGGGCCGTCATTGGTGCACTCACCGCGTTGTTCGAGCGCCAAGTAACTGGAAAAGGCAAGGTCATTGATGTATCACTGTTCGAGACGGCCACCAGTTGGGTATCGCTCCTTGCATCACAGTATTTGGCATCAGGCAAGGTAGCGGATAAGCAAGGATCAGGCGCCCCAGGTATTGTGCCCTACAAAGGCTACTTGACTAGCGATGGTGAAATCGTTGTGGCGGCGGGCAGCGACTCTCTGTTCAAATCACTGGCCAGTGCTCTCGGACATCCTGAGTGGATCGATGATCCGAAATACGTCGACAATCCAGCTCGAGTGGAAAATCAGGTCGAGCTTTACGGACTCATAGATAGTGTCATGTCTTCAAAGACAACAGGTCACTGGATAGACGTGCTTGAAGCAGTTGGGGTGCCCTGCTCCCCGGTGAATAATCTGGCGCAGATGGTCGCACACCCTCAGACTGAAGCGATGGGTGTAGTGCAAGCCGTGCCTGGCACGGGCATGCAGTTCATTGGTTTGCCCCTCAGCTTCAATGGGATCAGACCAGCACCGTATAGCGCGCCACCAAAACTTGGTGAGCACACGGACTTGATCATTAAAAAATCTGAGGACAAAACCTGATGAGCACCCTGCCCCAATACGAAACGATTGCATGCGAAATGGTAGATAAGCATGTTTTGAAAGTCCTCTTGAATCGCCCCGCCGTCGGCAATTCAATCAATACGCAGATGGGACATGATCTGCTTGATCTCTGGAATCGGCTCACAGCAGAGCCCGAAGAAGTTCGGTGCGTCGTCCTCACGGGTGCAGGCGAGAAAATCTTCTGTGCCGGCGGCGATCTAAAAGAACGGAATGGAATGACCAAGTTGCAGTGGACGCGCCAGCACGAGCTGTTTGAACGTATGTTCTGGACCCTGGTCGATCTGCCACTGCCGGTGATCGTGGCTGTCAACGGTCACGCTTACGCGGGTGGTCTTGAAATGTCGCTTTGCTGCGATTTTATCTATTCGAGCAATGCTGCCCGCTTTGCTCTGACAGAAGTCACACTCGGCATCATGCCTGGTGCGGGTGGCACACAAAATTTACCGCGCGCCGTGGGTGATCGTCGCGCCAAAGAAATCATCATGACTGGTAAACCTTTTAGTGCAGAACAGGCACTGCAATGGGGATTAGTCAACACCGTGTATGAACCACAAGATGTCTTAGCCAGGGCGATTGAAACGGCTCAGACCATCGCTGGCAACGCCCCCTTATCGGTGCGACAAGTAAAAAAATCAATCAGATATGGTGGCCAAATGGAGCTGCGTACTGCTTACCGATTTGAAGTTGAGGCCTATAACCACTTGGTCGATACTGAAGATCGTATGGAAGGCGTGGCCGCTTTTAATGAAAAACGCAAAGCGAATTTCAAAGGTCGTTAACCTTGAACAGCAAAAAGGCAACAGGATCATGAAGCAAAAAATCACCTTACGAGAAGTCGGATTGAGGGATGGATTACAGATTCATTCGACTTTCATGCCCACTGCCGACAAAATGGCGTGGATTCGAGCTGAAGCGGCTGCCGGTATGAGCGAGATCGAAGTCACGTCTTACGTGCCGCCCAAACTGATCCCTCAGTTTGCGGATGCCGCTGAAGTCACTGAACAGTCCATTCAAATACCGGGCCTGCTCGTGGCTGCACTGATCCCCAATATGCGTGGTGCTCAGCGCGGCATAGAGCTCGGGGTTCATAAACTGAACTTCGTCATGTCGGTCAGTGAAACGCACAATATGAAAAACGTCCGCCGTCCTCGTGAAGATTCAGTTGCTGATTTCCGTGAAATCGTCGCCATGATCAGGCAGCAACCAGAGGGCAAACGCCCCCTCATCGTGGGCGGTCTATCTACAGCACTCGGCTGCTCATATGAAGGTCGCGTATCAGTCAAGGACGTTGTTAAGTATGCGGTTGCTCTCGTTGAGGCAGGTGCTGACGAGCTGGTAGTGGCTGACACTGTTGGCTACGCAGATCCCAACCAAGTCCGCGAAGTGTTCAAGGCTGTACTTGCTGAAGTCAAGCATCTGCCGGTCGCCGCTCACTTTCATGACACCCGCGGCACGGGTTTGGCCAATGTGACCGCAGCACTTGATTGCGGCATCGTTCACTTTGACGCGTCGTTAGCAGGGCTTGGCGGCTGCCCGTTCGCCCCGGGTGCGAGCGGAAACATCGTCATGGAAGATCTATGCTTCATGCTCGACTCCATGGGGCTGGACACTGGCGTGGACTTGAACAAACTGGTCGATATCCGCAAGACAATTGCCGAATCCTTGCCGGATATCGCGATGCACGGCGCGTTGGCCAAAGCGGGACTGCCTCGCAATTATGTAACTGCGGCAGAGCGGCTGGTTGCTGCCTGACTGACGTTACGCACAAAAATGACATTAATCACAAAAGACATCTCTCTTACTAATCTTTGATCGAACCGGATTCCATATGAGTCAAGCTTTAAGTATTGCAATTGGTGAGGACTACGCAGACATCCGGGAAGGGGTGCGTCAAGTATGTGCGGATTTCCCTGGCTCCTACTGGCGCGATCTGGAAGAACACGAAGCCTACCCTACGGCGTTTGTTCAGGCGCTAACGAAGTCTGGCTACCTCGGGGCTCTGATCCCCGAAGAATACGGCGGTAGTGGCATGCCCCTGCGGGCCGCCGCTGTCATCCTGGAGGAAATCCACGCCTCAGGATGCAACGCCGGTGCTTGCCACGCGCAGATGTACACGATGGGCACGGTACTGCGTCACGGCAGTGAAGAACAGAAAAAACAATATCTGCCCGCGATTGCGAGCGGTGAATTGAGACTGCAAGCCTTTGGGGTGACTGAGCCCACCTCAGGCACAGATACGACCAAACTCAAAACTCGCGCTGTACGTGATGGCGACAGCTATGTCATCAACGGCCAAAAAGTCTGGACATCGCGAGCGCTGCACTCTGACTTGATGTTGCTACTGGCGCGGACTACTCCGTTGGAAGAGTGCAAAAAGAAAAGCGAAGGCCTGTCGGTTTTCTTGCTCGACATTCGCCATCTGCGTGATAAGGGTTTGGACATCCGTCCCTTGAAAGCGATGATCAATCACAACACCACAGAGGTATTTTTCGATAATGTCCGTATCCCTGCAAGCAGTTTGATCGGTGAGGAAGGAAAAGGCTTTAAGTACATTCTGGATGGCATGAACGCTGAACGAATTCTGGTTTCAGCCGAGGCAATCGGAGATGGTCGATGGTTCACCAAGACCGCAATCAACTATGTAAAAGAACGCCGAGTATTTGATCGGCCAATTGGTCAGAATCAGTCGGTACAGTTTCCGATCGCCCGTGCTCACGCTGAAATCGAAGCTGCTGATCTGGTGCTTCGCCGTGCCGCAGCCATGTTTGATGCAGGGCTACCGTGTGGCGATGATGCCAATATGGGCAAACTGCTCGCTGCCGACGCAACCTGGCACGCAGCCGAGGCCTGCCTGCAGTGTCATGGCGGCTTCGGTTATGCGCGTGAATATGATGTCGAGCGTAAGTGGCGCGAGACCAGGCTTTTTCAGATCGCGCCGATCTCGACTAATCTCGTTCTGTCATACATAGGCGAGCATATGCTGGGCATGCCCCGTTCGTTTTAAACTTGCTTTGCGCAATGCTACGAACAAACAAACAGTAGAAACAACATAAACAATACAACAAAATCAATAATACTCACGGAGACATTGTCATGACAGGCCTCACCCAAGCATTGGGCAATTATGTTTCTAACCCGAGCTTCGCAGGTAAAGAGGCAGAGGCTTGTCAGGTTGCCAAGACTGGATTCATCGACACGATTGCGACCATGATTGCCGGCAGCAACGAACCGGTAGTGCAAATTGTTCAGCAGTTTTTCGAACAAGGCCAAGGGATTAACCAAACGATCGGTCAGACACACACACCACAGACTGGTCAAGCACCCATCCCCTTTTCGGGCAACTATCGACCCGCTCAACAAGCCGCTTTTGTTAACGCAGTAGCAGGTCACGCACTTGATTACGATGACGTGGCGTTGTCCGGTCATCCAAGCACAGTGCTTGTGCCTGCCATCCTGGCCGAAGGCTATGTACTTAAGTCAAATGGCCTCGATGCCCTGCGGGCTTACGTGATTGGCTACGAAGTCTGGGCTGAGCTATTCAAACGGGAGGCAGATCAATACCACCTCAAGGGTTGGCATCCGACTGGCGTTCTTGGTGCAGTGGCGTGTGCGGCCGCCGTGGCTTATTTGAACCGTCTGGACGCTGACCTGGCTTCACGGGCGCTGGCCATCGCGGCAAGTATGTCTAGCGGCCTCGTTGCTAACTTCGGTACCATGACGAAGCCTTTTCATGCAGGTCGCGCTGCATCGCATGGAATAGAAGCGGTACGTCTGGCGAAACTGGGGATGACAGCATCGCCCGACGCGTTTGAACACCACGCTGGTTATTTAGCCGCGCTATCACCCGCCGGCCGTGTTGATCGGGCAAGCAATGCCTCGCAGCTCGGTCAAGTACCGCGCATCCTGGAGAGCGGTCTGTCGATTAAACGCTACCCTGTTTGTTACTCGTGTCATCGCACCATTGACGGCGTACTGGCGATCGCCAACCGTGAAAACCTCAAAGCAACTGATATCAAGTCACTACATCTGACGACCGGCGCGGCACAGGCATCGATGTTGCGCAATCACCATCCAAAAACGGGGCTTGAAGCAAAGTTCAGTGCTGAGTTTGCGATCGCGTCCGCAATCGTCGCGCGTGAAGTCGGTTTATCGCAGCTAACAGATGAGTTCGTCACTCGGGAAGACGTCAGCAGCCTGTACGATAAACTCACCGTATCGATTACCGATAAATCATGTCCCATTGATCCCTCGTTTGCCTTGACGGACCGTATTGTGATCGAAACAGTCGCAGGCAAGACATTTGATTCTGGAGAAATTCGTTTCCCGCTTGGTAATGCGATGAACCCAATCGACGCAGTGGGGCTAAAGCAAAAATTCGATGATTGCGTGCTAACTGGTCAAACAAACAATCCAAGCTTAAAAGGAATCGATAGCGGCTTGTATCAGCGAATTGCGGCACTTGAGTCCTTGCCGGATATACGTCAGCTGTTTAAAACCGCATGAATCACTTAGTCTGGTTTCGCTACCTGATTGCACTGGATGAATATAAGCATTTCAGTCGGGCGGCTGATGCTTGCAATATCACTCAGCCAGCCTTGTCCAACGCCTTAAAGGCATTGGAAGAAAGCTACGGCATCAGCATTATTAATCGCGGGCGAAGCTTTATCGGGTTTACAGACGAAGGCCAGACAGTGCTGGAAAGCGCAAGACGAATCCTGCGAGAGCATGAGACTTTGCAACAAGAGATAAAAAGCACTGACGCAGAGCCCACCGGGCATCTTTCGATTGGCGCAATCCCGACTGCTATCCCGATTGCAGGCCGTTTTGCCGCCTTCCTTCAAGCAAAACACCCATCGATCACAATAGAACTGAAAAGTGTGAGTTCACAGGGGCTGGAGACCGGCGTCGAAAACGGTTCTCTCGAGATGGGACTGGGCTATGCAACAAGAATAACGCACAGGGCACATGAGCTAACAGTTGTGCATCAATACAACGAGCATTATTACCTCGTGCGCAAGCGTAAGAACACCGAGCCCAAACAAGTGCTTAAAGGCTCGCCCGTTTCGTGGCTGGATGCTTCCAAGTACCCACTTTGCTTGTTGTCGAAGGCGATGTATAACCGGCACATCATTGATCAAACGTTCAATGGTATTGGGGTAGCACCAAAGACGGTCATGGAAACGAATTCAATTTTCACTCTAGGCATCGCAGTAACAGCAGGGGCCATCGCCAGCATCATGCCTGGCGCTCTGGTTGATCAGGTGCTCCACGATCACAACATCGACGCGCATCCGCTTGTCGCACCACACATCGCCACGGATATTTCCTGGATTTTGCTCAACACCGAGAGACGATCCCGTGTTTTGCGTGCTGCACTTGCCTTTGCGCAGTCGACTGAGTGGGCAAAAATGCTTAATCAGCACTCGGGTGCTCTCGAGGCCTGAGCTTCAACTTCAGTTTACAGCGTAAAAAACTCACTGGTGTTTACCCTCTATTCAAAGCGCGAATAGTCATATTTTTGAAATAAATTGGCGTTTTATTCTACAGTCATGCAATGATTCCTTAGGTTGGGCAGTCAATAAAAACAAAATGGGATAAAACAATGTCAACAGACACTACTGCATCAACGTCGTCCGGCGGCTGGCTGGATAAAGAAAAAACCATCGCAGGACCGGGTTTTAATCGCTGGCTGGTTCCACCAGCGGCACTTGCCATTCATTTATGCATTGGCATGGCCTACGGGTTTTCAGTTTTCTGGATCCCATTATCAAAAGCAATTGGGGTATCGGCGGCAAAAACCTGCCCAGCTTCGATGGGTATCATGACTGAGCTGTTCGCCACCGACTGTGACTGGAGAATTTCCAGCCTGGGCTGGATGTACACCTTGTTTTTCGTCATTCTGGGCTTGTCTGCTGCTGTCTGGGGTGGCTGGCTTGAACGCGCTGGTCCTCGTAAAGCCGGTGTCGTCGCTGCACTCTGTTGGTGCGGTGGCTTGCTGATTTCTGCCCTGGGCGTCCACCTGCATCAACTTTGGATGTTGTGGATTGGGTCCGGCGTGATCGGTGGTGTGGGGCTCGGTTTGGGCTACGTCTCACCAGTGTCTACTTTGATCAAGTGGTTTCCGGACCGCCGTGGTATGGCAACCGGAATGGCCATCATGGGGTTTGGTGGTGGTGCTTTAGTTGGTTCGCCGCTCGCTGCAATGCTGATGACCTACTTTGCCTCGTCAACTAATGTCGGCGTGATGCAAACGTTTATTGCGATGGCCCTGATCTATTTTGTTTTCATGATGGCTGGTGCCCTGTCTTACCGCGTTCCGCCTACTGGCTGGAAGCCAGAAGGCGGAACGCCACCGCCAGCGCAAGCCAACAACACGATGATCACGCAGAAACACGTTCATGTCAGCAAGGTATGGGGCATCCCCCAGTTCTGGCTGATCTGGATTGTCTTGTGTATGAACGTGAGCGCAGGTATCGGCGTGATTGGTATGGCCAGCCCCATGCTGCAAGAAGTGTTTGGTGGTCAGTTAATCGGTGTTGCCAAGAAGTTTGGCGAACTGAGTGCCGCCGAGAAATCATCAATAGCGTTGGTTGCAGCAGGGTTCGCCGCCTTGATCAGCCTGTTCAACATTGGTGGGAGATTTGCATGGGCAAGCTTCTCGGACAAGATTGGGCGCAAGACAACATATTTTGTGTTTTTTGTACTGGGCGCAATTCTGTATGCGAGCATCCCTATCAGTGCCATGAAGGGTAGCGAGTTCCTGTTTATCGCAGCGGTGTGCGTGATTCTCAGTATGTACGGTGGTGGATTTGCGACAGTACCAGCCTATCTAGCTGATATTTTCGGTACTCAGATGGTCGGTGCAATCCATGGACGACTGCTGACTGCCTGGTCAACAGCTGGCATTCTGGGCCCAGTCGTCGTCAACTACATGCGCGACTATCAGATCAATGCCGGTATACCGCTTAATCAGGTTTATAACCAGACTATGTACATCCTGGTCGGGTTTCTGACCGTTGGCTTCATCGCCAACTTGATGATCAAACCATTAGCCGATAAGTGGTTCATGACGCCTGATGAGCTTGCTGTAGAGAAAAAGCTTGCACACGAACGCGCAGCAGCCAACGAGGTCGGTTCTGGCAACGGCTCCGGTGCAAAAACACCGATCGCCCTAGTCGTCTTCGCGTGGCTATTTGTTGCGATTCCCCTAACTTGGGCCATTTACAGAACGTCGCTTAGCATCGCCAAGATGTTCAGCTAAGTCAATTACTTAAAGAGAAAAGCATGGCTGTCGATGCAATACCGCTTACCGAACAATCGAGACTCGCTGTTCATCAGGTCTTGCATCGGCGCAAAGATGAAGCAGGTGCGCTCCTGCCCATCCTCCACGATATCCAGGATGAGCTGGGCTTCATCCCTGGTGATGTTGTCTCGGATATTGCAGCTGCGTTGAATCTGTCACGGGCTGAAGTGCATGGTGTGATTACTTATTACCATCACTTCCGCACGACTCCTCCTGGGCGTAATGTGGTGCAAATTTGCCGGGCTGAAGCCTGTCAAGCAATGGGGGCTGACGCTTTATTCGCCCACGCAGAAGAGCATCTTGCTTGCAAAGCGCATCACACCACCGAAGATGGTAGCGTGACGCTGGAAGCGGCCTATTGTCTCGGTCTATGCGCCTCGTCTCCGTCGATTTCAATAAACGGCGAGGTTCACGCACGCATGACGCCCATCAAGTTCGATCGCTTGATGGCAGAAGCAAGGGAGCAAGCATGAGCATCTCCATATATGTGCCTCGAGATTCTGCGGCCTTAGCTGTTGGTGCCGATCGTGTCGCCAAAGCAGTTGCTGCGCAAGCGCAAAATCGTCATATTGACGTACGTTTGGTTCGTAACAGTTCGCGCGGGATGTTCTGGTTAGAGCCTCTGCTTGAAATCAGCACACCTGAAGGACGGGTTGCGTTCGGGCCCGTCGAACCTGAAGATATTGTCGACATTTTCGACCAGGGATTGGGTCAGGCAACGCAGCACCCACTGTATCTCGGACTAACAGCTGAGATCCCCTTCCTTAAAAAGCAAGAGCGCCTGACCTTTGCTCGCATGGGTATCACGGACCCGCTGTCATTGACCGACTACGAAGATCACGAGGGGTTTGAAGGTTTACAACGAGCCCTTGCCATGTCCGGTCAGGACATCATTCAACAGGTGCTGGACTCAGGCTTGCGTGGCCGCGGCGGTGCGGCCTTCCCAGCTGGCATCAAATGGAAAACCGTCGCTGCAACTCCCGCCAAACAGCGCTACATCGTTTGCAACGCAGATGAGGGAGACTCTGGCACCTTTTCTGATCGAATGACGATGGAGGGTGATCCCTTCATGCTGATCGAAGGAATGACCATCGCAGGCATCGCCACAGGTGCAACGGTTGGCTATATCTACGTGAGGTCTGAATATCCTCATGCTATCGCCGTCTTGAACGAGGCGATCCAGATTGCAGAAGCGGCCGGCTATCTTGGATCTAATATCCTGAATAGCGGTAAATCTTTTTCGCTCATCGTTCGCAAAGCGGCGGGCTCTTACGTCTGTGGCGAAGAAACCGCTTTGCTGGAAAGCCTTGAAGGTAAACGCGGGATCGTGCGCGCGAAACCGCCCTTGCCCGCAATTGAGGGCCTCTTCGGCTTGCCCACCGTTGTCAACAATGTAATTACCTTAGCCAGCGTACCGATCATTCTGGCCCGTGGTGCTGTTTTTTACAAAAACTTTGGTGTTGGTCGTTCAACGGGCACTCTACCCTTTCAGCTCGCCGGTAACATCAAGTTCGGTGGTCTTGTTGAGAAAGCCTTCGGCTTAACCCTGCGTGAGCTGGTGTTTGACTTCGGCGGTGGCTCGGCCTCTGGTCGCCCGATCAAAGCGATTCAATCTGGCGGGCCTTTGGGCACTTACATCCCCGAGTCACAGTGGGATCTACCACTCGACTACGAAACCTACATCGGTATCGGTGGCACGCTTGGGCATGGCGGCATGGTGGTGCACGATGACACCGCCGATATGTCCAAACTCGCCCGCTACGCAATGGAGTTCTGTGCGCTCGAATCCTGTGGCAAATGTACGCCTTGCCGCATCGGATCCACACGGGGTACAGAAGTGATAGACAAAATTACCTCAGGCAAAGACCGGGAGCATCAGGTGGTATTGCTCAAGGATCTTTGTAACACCATGACCTACGGTTCGCTGTGCGCCATGGGCGGCATGACACCTAATCCGGTGTTGTCCGCACTAAATCATTTTCCCGAAGATTTTGGATTGACCAACGCGCCAGCCGCTGCGTAAACCCGCAATACTCGCGCTAAAGGACTAGAAATGCTTGAGCAAGTCATACAACGTGATTTCGGCACACCAGAAGTGGTCTCCGACAAAATCGTTACCCTCACCATTGACGGCACTGATGTGACCGTTGCGGCTGGCACCTCATTAATGCGTGCAGCCATGCTGGCCGGTACAAAGATACCTAAACTTTGCGCGACCGATAGTCTTGAGCCCTTCGGCTCCTGTCGCTTGTGCCTGGTTGAGATCGAAGGTCGAAAAGGTTTTCCGGCCTCATGCACCACACCTGCTGAGCAGGGAATGCGTGTCTGGACCCAAACCGCAAAGCTGCAAGACTTGCGCAAGGGCGTGATGGAGCTCTATATCTCTGATCACCCCCTTGACTGCCTTACTTGTCCAGCCAACGGCAACTGTGAGTTACAGGATATGGCTGGTGTGACCGGTCTGCGCAATGTTCGCTATGGAATGGATGGGCACAACCACATCCACATGGCCAAGGACGAATCCAACCCCTACTTCACCTACGATGCATCAAAATGTATTGTCTGTAATCGGTGCGTGCGCGCCTGCGAGGAAACTCAGGGTACTTTTGCCTTGACCATCAGCGGTCGTGGTTTTGATTCGCGTGTTTCGCCCGGTCAAGATCAGCCCTTCATGGAATCAGAGTGTGTCAGTTGCGGTGCTTGCGTTGAAGCCTGTCCGACTGCCACTTTGCAAGAAAAATCAGTCATCTGGCTGGGTCAGCCCGAGCACAGCGTCACCACGACGTGTGCTTATTGTGGCGTCGGTTGCGGCTTCAAGGCCGAGATGAAGGGTAACCAGGTAGTACGTATGGTGCCTTGGAAAGACGGGAAAGCCAATGAGGGCCACTCGTGCGTGAAAGGTCGCTTTGCCTGGGGCTACGCGACTCACAAAGACCGTATGACCAAACCAATGATCCGCAACAAAATTACCGATCCCTGGAAGGAAGTCAGCTGGCAAGAAGCGATTAACCACGCTGCCTCTGAATTCAAACGTATCCAGGCTAAATACGGTAAGGATTCTATCGGTGGTATCACGTCGTCACGCTGCACCAACGAAGAGGTCTATCTGGTGCAGAAGCTTGTCCGTGCCGGTTTCGGCAATAACAATGTGGATACCTGTGCACGGGTTTGCCACTCTCCAACCGGCTACGGCCTGGGTCAGACTCTCGGTACCTCTGCTGGTACACAGACCTTCAAATCGGTCGAACAGGCCGATGTGATTCTGGTCATGGGTGCTAACCCGACAGACGGGCACCCTGTTTTCGCTTCGCGTATGAAGCGCCGCCTGCGTGCGGGTGCTCGCCTGATCGTCATCGATCCACGTCGCATTGACCTGGTCCAATCCCCTCACATTAAAGCTGATTATCACCTTGCGCTGAAGCCAGGTACTAATGTCGCCATGATCAGTTCATTGGCGCATGTCATCGTCACAGAGGGTTTACTGGACGAAGCCTTTGTACAAGCGCGTTGCGACGATAAATCATTCACTGACTGGAAAGCCTTCATCAGCCGTCCAGAGAATTCGCCCGAGGCAATGGCTGAGGTAACGGGAGTCGCCGCCGACTTGGTGCGTGGCGCAGCTCGATTGTTTGCTCAGGGCGCCCAGGGACAAACACTTAGTGGCCCAGACGGCCGCGTCAACAGTGCGATTTACTACGGTCTGGGTGTGACCGAGCATGCACAAGGCTCAACCACAGTAATGGGCATTGCTAATCTGGCCATGGTGACCGGTAACATTGGTCGGGAAGGCGTAGGCGTCAATCCCCTGCGTGGTCAGAATAATGTGCAAGGAAGCTGCGATATGGGTAGCTTCCCGCACGAGCTACCTGGCTATCGTCATATCTCCGACACCACCACCCGGACTCAGTTTGAAGCAGCCTGGGGCGTCACGCTTGACGCCGAACCTGGCTTGCGTATCCCAAATATGTTTGACGCAGCGATGGACGGCAGCTTCAAAGGCTTGTTCTGTCAGGGCGAGGACATCGCTCAGTCTGATCCGGACACCCAACACGTCGCAGCTGCCCTGCAATCCATGGAATGCATCGTGGTTCAGGATATCTTCTTGAACGAAACAGCCAAGTACGCTCACGTGTTCTTGCCTGGCGCCTCCTTTCTCGAAAAAGACGGTACGTTTACCAACGCAGAGCGTCGTATTAGTCGCGTGCGGCAAGTGATGCCACCAATGGCCGGCTATGGTGATTGGGAAGCCACTCAGATGTTGGCGAATGCGCTTGGCTATCCCATGAACTACAAACATCCAAGCGAAATCATGGATGAGATTGCTGCGCTAACGCCTAGTTTCAGTGGGGTGAGCTTTGAGCGCATCGATCATCACGGTAGTCTGCAATGGCCTTGCAATGACAACACCGATGTGGCTGGTACAGCAACCATGCACGTGGATCGTTTTGTGCGGGGCAAAGGTCGTTTCATCATTACCCAGTACGTGGCCAGCACCGAAAAAGTCACTCGCAAGTTCCCCCTGATCTTAACGACAGGACGTATTTTGTCGCAATATAACGTTGGTGCACAGACTCGTCGCACCGACAATAATATGTGGCATAGCGAGGATACGCTTGAGATCCACCCACATGATGCAGAAGAACGCGGCATCAACGCAGGTGACTGGGTAGGCATACAAAGTCGGGCCGGCGAGACCGTATTGCGCGCAACAATTACCGAACGAGTTCAACCAGGCGTGGTGTATACGACCTTTCACTTCCCAGAGTCTGGCGCGAATGTGATCACGACTGACAACTCTGACTGGGCCACTAATTGTCCAGAGTACAAAGTGACTGCCGTTCAAGTGATGCCCGTTACTCAACATTCTGCCTGGCAAACGGACTACGCTCGGTTCAATGATCAACAGATGGATTTGTTGCATCAGAAGGATGAAGCGCCAACGGTTGTTGGCTAGTCAATCCCGATGAAACCCGAGAATCCCACACAGTGGCCGGCACTTGGCGCAAGTCAAGTCGACGTCGTTGTCGTGAACCAGTCTTTTTCATCCGAGGCGGCCTCTGATTGGGTTGCCGACGAGCAGCCGATTGCCCTGTCCTTCAATGGTATTTCGCACGCGATCATGCTGGCGACTCCAGCCGATCTGGAGGACTTTGCACTAGGCTTTGCCGTCACTGAGGGTATCGTTGAAAACGCAGGTCATTTCTATGGCTCAGAGACTGTTGAGAGCTGCGAAGGCATCACAGTAGAAATAGATATTGCCGCTAGTTGCTTTGCTCAACTCAAAGAGAAACGCCGCAACATGACGGGAAGAACCGGTTGTGGACTATGCGGCACTGAGAGTTTGAGTCAAGTTGTAAGGGCTCTGCCTGCATTGGGAACCCATGAAGGAAAAGTCCCAGCCACATCCATCAATCAAGCGCTTTTGCAACTGCGCGAGTACCAAACCTTGCAACAGGTCACCGGTGCCACTCACGCTGCCGCCTGGTTTGACACAAAGGGGGCGATTCAACTGATCCGTGAGGACGTTGGTCGACATAATGCCCTGGACAAGCTCATTGGTGCTGGATTACGCGGCAAGCGATCGGATTGGCAGCAAGGTATGCTAGTCGTCACCAGCCGCGCCAGTATGGAGATGGTTCAGAAAACCGTGATGGCCGGATTCGCGATCCTGATCGCCATCTCCGCGCCAACCAAAATGGCCATTGAACTCGCGCGAGCTCACAACCTCTGCCTGATCGGTTTCGCTAAGCCGGATCGATGGGCCATATATAGCCACGCCGAACGCATTGAAGGATTATCCAAATGAACACCAACAACCTTGTTTCGATGGCAAATCAGATTGGCGACTTTTTTCAAGCCATGCCTGAGCATGACGAAGCGTTAGACGGTATCGCCGATCACATCAAAAAATTCTGGGATCCCCGGATGCGTCGGGCACTTAGTCAGCATATAGAGCAAGAAAACGGTCAAGGTCTGCACGCCATTGTCCTTGAGGCTTTACGGACTCGCGCGAAGCTCTGGGCCTGACCGGCGCAACGTGACGCAAAGTCAATAAAAATACACACTCAGGACAATTGTTAGCCCTGCACCCGTCCTTGCGACAACATAATTACATGATCGCCGAGCGCTTCCGCATCCTGCTGGTCATGAGTGATGGTAATCATCGGAATATTGAGTTCTGTCTGTAGTGCGCTGACTTCTTCACGCATTCGGGCCCTGAGATCTTGATCCAGTGCTGCAAAAGGTTCATCAAGCAACAAGATGCGCGGCCTGGCTACCAAGGCTCGCGCCAGGGCCACTCGCTGCTTTTGCCCACCCGAGATCTGATGAGGATAGTTTAGTGCCACCGCCTCAAGCTCAAACTTTTGAATCCAGTCGACCACTTGTGCTGCAGACTCGCGTTTAGACGGATTGAGTAAGCCCCTGTGCAATCCGAAAGCAACGTTCTGTCGCACCGTGAGATGAGGGAATAAAGCGTAATCCTGAAAAAGAAACCCCGTCTCTCGCTCAGACGCCGGCAGGTAGAGCTTCGATTTTTTGTCCACATAAACCTGGCCATCGACAACAATCCGCCCAGTGTCGGGTTTGATCAAACCCGCAATGAGTCTCAAAGTCAGGCTCTTCCCGGCACCTGATGGCCCCAACAAAACAATGCGTCGACTGTCGGACTGAAACGTGACATCCAGCTCAAAGGCGCTGCTATCACTCACGAGTGTTTTGCGCACACAGACGTCGATCAAACTCATTGACGCACCCTCTGCCTGGCATACCTGGGTGCCAGGCGACCTGCGATCATCAAGACAACCACACACGTCACTGAGGTCACCAGAACCATCCCTAAGGCGGCATCATCGTCGCCTGCCTGTACCGCCTCGTAGATCGCCACCGACAGGGTTTGCGTGCGCCCCGGAAGATTGCCCGCAATCATCAGGGTAGCGCCAAACTCGCCCAAGGCTCGGGCGAACGCCAGCAGTATCCCTGCCAGAATGCCTCGCGAAGCCAGCGGCAAAGAGACCCTGAAAAACACAGCAACCTCTGACAATCCTAAAACACGCGCAGCATTCTCTAGCAGAGGATTCACTCCCTCTAATGCCGCTCTAGCAGAGCGCAATACCAGCGGAAAAGACACCACACTTGCAGCAATGACAGCCCCTTGCCAGGTAAAGACCAGGTTGATACCCATCTGACTCAGCCAGGAGCCAAATACCCCTCGCCGACCCAACAATACCAGCAGGTAGTAGCCCATGACTGTCGGCGGCAGTACTAAGGGTAAGGTCAAAATCGAGTCAACCACGTTGGCGAAAGCCGAACGCCATTTTGACAACAAGTAAGCAGCCGCAACGCCCAATACCGCGTTGATGGCTGTCGCCCACAGCGATACCTTCAGCGAGAGTAAGAGGGGCACCCAGATCGAAGACTGATGAATCACTGAAATCCTAAAAATGATCAAGCTATAACTGAACGGGATCCGCCTCTCATTCTAATCTGACAATTCCAGACTGCCGATCTCGTATTTTCTGCGAAAAATTCTGCCGATCGGGTTACGATCATTCATCGACCCAAGTTGCAAACGATATGTCATACCAACTCGTCTGGTTCAAGCGCGATTTACGCCTGCATGACCACGCGCCGCTGCACACAGCAGCTGCCAAAGGGCCAGTCGCCTGCCTATACATCATAGAACCGGCTCTCTGGGCTCAACCTGATTATTCCGCTATGCAATACGGCTTTTTAATAGAGAGCCTGCGCGAGCTGCATGCAAGTCTGAAAGCCCTGGGAAGCACGCTCTACATACTGACGGGGGATCCCTGCGAAATACTGGATCAGATATACAAGCAAGCTCCCTTCGAGGCGCTTTACTCTCATGAAGAGACAGGTAATTCTTATACCTTCCAGCGTGACAAACGAGTAGCGGCCTGGTGCAAGGAGAACAAGCTAAAGTGGCATGAATTCAGACAATTTGGTGTCGTTCGCAGACTCAAAAATCGTAACGACTGGAAAGACGCGTGGGATTTGCATACCTCACAACCCTGTTTGCCAACACCAAGTCTCACCAACATCAAATTAAATTTGCCGCCGCCTCAGGTGCCGCTTGTCGATACGATGACCATCGATCGGCACCAAGCTCCAAGGCGCCAAAAAGGCGGTCGCAGTGAGGGTCTTGCCATACTAAACAGTTTTATCGACGCCCGTAGCCAAAAATATCGCGGCGGTATCTCATCGCCTTTGTCCGCCCCTACTGCGTGTTCCAGAGTTTCGGCCTACCTTGCGTTTGGTTGTATCAGTCTTCGCGAAGTCGTCAAAGCCACTCAGCTCAAGCTACTGCAATTACCACTTCACGAAACCAGGCAGCGGCTCGGTTTGAATGCCTTTGTGAGCCGACTTTACTGGCATTGCCACTTCATCCAGAAACTCGAGAGCGAACCGGCAATCGAGCATCAGAATATGCATCGCGGCTACAACGGCTTTCGTGAGAAGGATTTCAATCAAGCCCACTTCGATGCCCTGATCAACGCACGAACCGGCTGGCCTTTGGTCGACGCTTGTGTGACCATGCTGAATCAGACCGGCTGGCTGAACTTCAGAATGCGAGCGATGCTGGTATCGACCGCCGCATACCCCTTATTCTTGCACTGGCGCCCAGTGGGTGAATGGCTTGCAAGGCAATTTCTGGATTACGAACCCGGTATTCACTGGAGCCAGATGCAGATGCAATCAGGTACAACCGGCATCAACACGCCGCGCGTATATAACCCGGTCAAGCAAGCCAGAGATCACGACCCAGACGGACAATTTGTCAGACAATGGCTGCCGTACCTGCGCAACGTGCCCGGTAGCTGGATTTTTGAACCTTGGCGCATGCCCGCAAATATTCAAAAAAACTGTGGTGTCTTCGTAGGTCAAGACATCCCTGTCCCGATAGTGGACCTGGACAGTGCTACCCGTGAGGCCAAAGCAAAGCTGTTTGCTTTACGTGCGAAAAAATCTGTCAAAGCAGGCAAAGCGGATATCGTTGAGAAACACGGGTCACGCAAACTATCGAATACAAGCGCTGGAAAAACAGTCAATAAAACGGTACGCCAGAAGGCCACCAAAAATGCCAATCAGCTTGGCTTTGATTTTTAGCCCGGCACTAATTCATCGATGGCGTGCGCCATCTCAATATCTCTCGATGAAATACCACCTGCTTCGTGAGTAGTCAGTGTGATCTCGACCCTGTTGAATAAATTGAACCATTCAGGATGATGGTTGCTTCGCTCCGCGAGCAACGCAACCCGCGTCATAAACGCAAAAGCGTCTGAGAAATTCGCAAACATCACTGTCCGGCGAAGCACACCACCTCTCTCAGCAACGCATTCCCACAAGCTGTTTTTACCCATTAATTCAATCGCCTCAAAGGGCTGTAGCCGGACGGCCTTGTTCATGATGGACACCTCATGCGTCTTGAGTTTTCGGTTCAGTCGGCAACATCAGCACGACCAGTGCGGTCAAAATCGTCACAACAGTCATGATGGTAAACAGTGCGCTGAAACCCATTTGTTTAACGACTGGGCCAAGTAGCCATACAGCTGCCGAACTGATGCCCAGGGACACAGCCAGTCTGATGCCAGCAACACGGGAGCGAACACGATCGTCCACATACCGGACAATCAACACATCGGTAAAGGGAACGGCGCCAAACGTAAAAACCATCACCCCCAGCATCGCGACAAACATCCACCAGCCTTGGGCCTTAGCCGCAAAGGCGACAAAGGGTATTTGACACAACACGATACCGAGGAAAATAGGTTTTACCGGAAACCGATCAACTAAGCGGCCAACTACGACCTGAGCCAAAGAGGCGATCACGTAGATGGCTGCCAGCAGAACACCCAGAGTCGCAGGATCGTCGATGACCCCTCTGAAACGCTCGATCATCAATTGACTATTGCCATTAGTTGTAAAGTTAAACAGGATACTGCCGGCGACTGCCGCGGTAGTGACGACAAGCAACACCCGAGCCAACATATTTGCCGGCAATTTGACACTCACCGCGCTCTTGCGTTTGGCTGGTGAAGCAATTTCGTGAGGACAAAACCGAAGAAATAAAAGGCCGCAAATCAATGACAAACATGCAGGGACAGCAAAGGCAGCGCGCCAACCCAGCCACTTCACGAGGAAACCGGTCAACATGGCTGCAAGTGCTACACCGAGATTACCGGCCAGACCGTTGATCCCAATCACAGCGCCCGGCTTAGCCGCTGACTGCACAAGCATTGGGACACCAACCGGATGATAGATCGATGCAAATGCGCCCATCACCGCCAGTGCAGCGCCCATGGCCCAAGCATTAGGTACCAGAGCAACGATCAACGCCGACGCACCCATGCCCATAAAAAACACCACCATCATCTGGCGACGGCCCCAGAGATCGCCAAGACGGCCGGCTGGAATCGATCCAATACCAAACAACAGAAACGCCCCCGCCCCATACGGCATGAGGTCTTCCCAGTTAGCGAAGCCAAAGTCCTGAGCAATCACCCCGACCGAGGCGGCAAAAATAAGCAAAAACATGTGGTCGATCGCATGACCGATGTTTAACAACAGGCGAACAGCAAGTGAGTGATCTTTCATGACCTTTGAACTTTATGTTAGTGTTAGTAATGTGACCAACAAGAGAACTAGCTTTTTTATTCGACGACTCAGGCGCGACCAATGATAAATGCTGTGCGCATCAATTCCTCAAGCAAAGCAATGGCCATCCCGCCAGACACAGAATAAGGATCGAGTTCGGGTTTCTCGGAATACTTCAAGATCACTGAAGTATTGAGCTTACTCAAGTTGACCTGCCCCATCGTCCAGCTACCAAAACGTCGCTCAGTGATTTCTTCGTAATGAAGCAAAACCACGTCGGTGTGGCGCTTATCTTTAACAATATGGCTATACAACTCGTTGACCTGACGGCGACCGCCCTCAAGCGCCTGCAGGTAAATACCACCGCCGTAACAAAGAATACCCGTGATCCCGTTCGTCACGTTGTGCTCACGCGCAGAATCCATGATGGTTTGTATATCGATTAACGAATCTGGATCCAGTGCGCGACTGACATATAAAAGACGTACCAGCATGATTAATCCTCTCGGTGAATCAGAGCAAGAAACTCACGACGCAAATTTGCATCTTTCAAGAAAGCGCCACGCATAACCGAGTTGATCATGCGGGTCCCCATATCCTTTACCCCTCGCCACGACATGCAGTAGTGAGTGGCGTTCATGACAACGGCCAAACCGTCCGGTTGGGTTTTCTCCTGGATAAGGTTGGCGAGCTGAACAACGGCCTCCTCCTGGATTTGCGGCCGGCTCATGATCCAGTCGGTCAAGCGTGCATATTTTGATAGGCCGATTACGTTTGTGTGCTCATTGGGTAACACACCAATCCAGACCTTGCCGATGACAGGACAAAAGTGATGGCTGCAGGCGCTGCGCACCGTGATGGGGCCAACAATCATTAACTCGTTCAAATGCTCGGCGTTTGGAAATTCAGTGATGGCGGGCTGGCGCACATAACGGCCACCGAATACTTCTTGCAAATACATTTTCGCTACACGGCGGGCTGTATCGTTGGTGTTGTGATCATGCTCGGTATCAATCACCAGGCTCTCAAGTACGCCTTGCATTTTTGATTCAACCTCGTCAAGCAACAAACCAAGCTCACCAGGCTCAATGAATTCAGCGATATTGTCGTTAGCGTGAAACCGCTTGCGTGCCTGCGCGAGTCGATCCCGAATCACAATTGAGATCGGGCGGCCCGTGTCTTGATCCTTAGTATTCATCTTATTGCTCATTTTTGTGGTCAGCGCCGCACAAATCGGTCGTGACAGATTGCTCATCTTACCGTTTAAGTCAGTTCTCACAAAATGAGTGAGAAAATAGACACCAGAAACTCATTAAACCCTTAGAAACACCTTTAAAACGAACAGGAGCTTACTTTGGCGCAATCAGTATATGGACTTCGCGGGATTGCAGTTGCCCCTCATTCACTCGCGGCAGAATCCGCCGTCGCAGTGCTTCGTGAGGGAGGCAATGCGCTCGAGGCGATGATCGCCGCAGCCGCAACGATTGCAGTGGTCTATCCGCACATGAACTCGATTGGCGGCGACGGCTTCTGGGTTATTAACGGACCCAATAATCGTCCAGCCGGTATTGACGCCAGTGGGCGTAGTGCCAAAGCGGCGACTCGGGACTGGTACGCTAAACAGGGGATCACCGGCTCCATCCCTTTCAGAGGTGGGGTTGCAGCAAATACCGTCGCTGGCACTATTTCGGGCTGGGGTGCTGCCTACGAGCTATCCAGGACCACGATGGACGGTAAACTCCCCCTTAGTCGCTTGTTGGCAGATGCCATCTACCTTGCAAACAACGGGATCCCGGTCACTGCCAGCCAACAGCTGTGCACACAAGCCAAGCGCGCCGAACTTGAGCCACAACAGGGTTTTTCAGAAAGTTTCTTACCAGGCGGTCTCGTACCTTCACAAGGTTCACTATTCAAACAGTATCGCTTAGCCGATACGCTGTCCAAGATTGCGACACAAGGTACCGAGACTTTTTATCGCGGGACTCTGGCTGCAACACTTGCAAACGAACTCGCGCATGCGGGCAGCCCGATTACGTTGGCAGATTTAAATAGTCATCAAGCTCAGATGGTGACACCGCTTAGTCTGCAATTAACAAAGCAAGCGGGCAATACCAAGGTGTTCAATATGACGCCTCCGTCTCAGGGCTTGGTTTCCCTGATGATTCTTGGTCTCATGGATCGTGTCAAAGGCTGGGATCTTGATCCGGAAGGTGCGGCTTTCGTTCATGCACAAGTTGAAGCCACTAAACTGGCTTTCGGCGTCCGGGATAAGCACCTCACCGATCCAGCCTTCATGGCGGTTGAGCCTTCGTCCCTAATCAGCGATGGCTTTCTTGATGAGCTGGCTAAGCGGCTGGACATGTCTCGCGCCGCGTCCTGGGGCAAAAAGAGTTTGCCTGGCGATACGGTCTGGCTTGGAGTCATCGACAAAAACGGCATCGCGGCATCCTTCATCCAAAGCATTTATCACGAATTCGGCTCAGGGGTTGTGTTGCCGGGCACGGGAGTGAACTGGCAAAACCGTGGCTGTAGTTTCTCGTTGAACCCTACCCATATCAACGCACTTGAACCTGGCAAAAAGCCCTTTCACACCTTGAATCCAGCCATGGCCTGGCGTGCTGATGGCGGTTTGATGGTTTATGGCACCATGGGTGGGGATGGCCAACCGCAAACCCAGGCGACGATTTTTCAGCGCAACCTTACTTTTGGCGACCATCCACAACAAGCGATCGAAAGACCTCGCTGGCTGCTGGGGCGTACGTGGGGTAATTCGAGCGACTCACTCAAACTTGAAAGCCGGTTTGCCCCGGAAACGGTGGCTGCCTTGCGTGAGCTTGGTCACGATGTTGAAACCATTGGTGCCTGGGATGAAGCAGTCGGACACGCCGGTATGCTGATCCGTCATCCTAACGGGGTGATGGAAGGTGGCTATGATCCGAGATCAAACGGTGCAGCGGTAGCGTTCTAGTTCTTGCGTACTTGCAGTTATCTGAATCAGGCCGCTTCACAGCCATTTCTGCATAAAGAGCGCTTGCCCGTTTTCGGGCAGCAGCGAGTACTGCTCAAAACCAAACCGCTCGTACGATCGCATGGCAGTGTGATTGCCGCTTAAGACTTCGAGCGTTAATTTGCAGCACCCTTTTCCCAAAGCGTACGTTTGGGCAGCAGCAAGCAGGGATTGGCCCACTCCCTGCCTCCGATACGCAGGCCTCACGGCAATATCATGGACATTCATTAAAGGCTTGGCTTTAAAAGTCGAATAACCCATCATGGCGTTGAGCAACCCTACTGGCAGCCCGTCAGCGTAAGCCAGGAAACTAACAGCACTCGGGGTGTTGGCCAAGTCCGAACAGAGCCGTCGCTTTACATCGTCAGCTAAGGCTTCGCCTCCTCCCATTGGATCTCGCGCATACATATCGAGTAACTCGAGTAGCGATTTTTGCTGCTCTGGATCATGGAAATCAACGACATTCACCGAAACACCACTAGACATACAAAGCTCCCTGTTGCTGATCGACCGCCTATCCCCACTTTAGCCTCACCGCTGGCGAGCCCCCAACGAGCCAAGCCGTGGTGTTATAAACGGTAAGCAGAACATCATACATTCTGTCGATCGATCTCATTAAAACAAGACTCAACCGAAATCGTCATGACACAAAAAGCCCTCCTGCCCCTTGAAGGTATTCGAGTGGTTGAATTCACTCACATGGTCATGGGGCCCACGTGCGGCATGATCCTGGCTGATCTGGGCGCTGAAGTCATCAAAGTTGAACCTCTAACCGGGGATAACACACGCAAGTTGCTGGGATCGGGCGCGGGGTTTTTCCCGATGTTCAATCGCAATAAAAAAAGTATCGCCGTGGACGTGAAGACCCCGGAGGGTAAAGAAATTGTCTTAAAGCTGATCTCTGGTGCAGACGTTTTTAGCGAGAACTTCAAGAGCGGCACGATGGATAAGCTGGGTTTCGGTTACGAAGCCCTAGCCAAACTTAATGAGAAACTTATTTACGTCTCCCACAAAGGCTTTTTGCCGGGTCCTTATGATCATCGGACAGCGCTTGATGAAGTCGTGCAAATGATGGGCGGGCTCGCCTACATGACGGGCCCTGCGGGTCGCCCTCTGCGGGCAGGCAGCAGTGTCAATGACATCATGGGTGGTATGTTCGGCGCGATCGGCGTGCTTGCTTCGTTGCAGCAGCGGGCGCGCACAGGCAAGGGCCAGGAAGTCGCTAGCGCCTTGTTCGAAAACAATGTCTTTCTGGTAGCCCAACACATGATGCAATTTGCAGTGACGGGTAAAGCGGCCAACCCCATGCCTGATCGCATCAGTGCCTGGGGCGTCTACGACGTCTTCACGGTCAAGGATGGCGAGCAAATCTTCTTGTCTGCCGTCAGTGATACGCAATGGGCAATCCTGTGCAAAGAGTTTGGCTTTGACGATTTACGCGATGACACGCGTTTGCTGAGCAATAATGACCGGGTTCGCGCGCGCGACTGGCTTATTCCAATTTTGCGTGAGCGCTTTGCAGGGCTTAGTGCCTCTGAATTAAGTAACAGATTCGAGCAAGTCGGCCTGCCTTATGCGCCGATTACTCGCCCGCATGACCTGTTCGACGATCCGCATCTTTTGGCCACAGGCGGCTTAGCCCCAGTAACCATCGCGGCGGACAACACAGGGGCTGGTAAAACAATAGAAACCCGAGTGGCTTTGCTGCCACTTGCACTGAATGGAGAACGGCTAGGCCTGCGCTGCCCGCCACCAAGCTTAGGTGCAGACACTCGGGATCTTTTGAAAGGGATCGGCTACAACGAAGTTGACATTAACACTCTGCTCGCCAATGGCGTGATAGGGGTATTGACTAACCACGAGGAAGGAGAGAACTGAAATGGATTTACATCTTAACGATAAACACGTTCTGATTACCGGCGGTAGCAAAGGAATAGGCCTCGCTTGCGCACGCGTATTTTTGCAAGAAGGTGCCAAGGTAAGCCTGGTATCGAGAGACCAAAGCAATCTTGATCTGGCAAAACAGACGCTTACTAATGAAATGTCAGCTTGGGCAAACCGTATTGCTGTGTTCTCTGCAGATCTCGTGAATGCAGACTCAGCCTTGACGGCTGTGAACGCCGCTGAAGCAGCAATGGGTTCGATTGACGTTCTGGTCAACTCTGCTGGTGCTGCAAAACGTGTCATCGCACCCGAACTTACTCCAGCTCGCTGGCGCGACGCGATGGACGCCAAATTCTTCACTTACATCAACGTGATGGATCCGGTTATCAAGCGCATGGGAGAACGACGTTCAGGGGTTGTTGTAAACGTCATCGGCGCCGGGGGCAAAGTGGCTTCAACGGTGCATATCTCGGGTGGTAGCGCTAATGCTGCCTTGATGTTGGCCACCGCCGGCCTCGCCGCAGCCTATGCACCTATGGGTATCCGTGTCAATGCAGTCAACCCTGCATCGACCTTAACTGAGCGTTTGAAAGAAGGGATCAAAGTCGCTGCAGCTAACGACAATGTATCTGAAGAGCAAGCCTTGAAAGATGCAACCAAAAAAGTACCTTTAGGTCGCTTGGCGACGCCCGAAGAGGTTGCTGATACAGTGGTCTACCTGGCCTCGGACCGCGCGAGTTACGTGACAGGCACCATCATCACGATGGACGGCTCGCAAACCCCTCTCGTAGTGTAAGCTCAGCCAAGCTGCATGTGCTGACGGATGATGTCCTCGTAAGAGGCATCGCCTGTCAGGCCAAAATCACGCGTGCGCTGACAGTCAAACCGCGCTGGCCAGCCGCCCACGATTTTAGCTATTGCGGCATTGGGCTCCATTTTCACAAGTGCCCGAACATCTTTACCAGCAACCGTCTCAAGTGCCTCAAGCATTTGCGCAACCGTGACGGTCAGCGCAGGTAGATTGATTGCCGTGCGGCCTGCAAACTTCTCACGCGAGGCATTGACGACTGCCAAAATACCTTTCACCGTGTTCTGAGGGGATGCCAAGGCCACCTCGGTCGACGGATCAACTGGGCAAACCGTCTGAACACCCGCCAGGGGCTCGCGCACGATGCCTGACAAGAAGCTGGAGGCAGCACCATTGGGCCGTCCCGGTCGCACTGACACTGTCATCAATCTCGCAACACGGCCATCGAGATAACCCTTGCGCGTGTAATCAGCGACTAGTTGCTCACAGATGAATTTCTGAATCCCGTAGCTCGACTGAGGCGTCGGCAAGGTATTGTCCGTAACGACTGGAGGCAGAGGCAAGAGCGGATCCGAACCAAAGACAGCAACTGAACTTGAGAAGAAAAACAGAGGTGCAGCTCCCGTTTTGATCTGTTGGGCACGCAGGCCGTCCAGCAATTGACGAGTCGAATCGAGATTCGATCGTAAGCCTAGCTCGAAATCAGCCTCGCACTCGCCCGAGACTGCGGAGGCAAAATGAAAAACTGCATCAAATTCAGTCTTGAGCAACTGAGGGATCCGGTCTAGTAATGGTCCCACATCGCTCGTCACCAGAGGGGACTGGATTAACTCGGGATGTGACGGAGCAATTAGATCGGCCAGGAGGATAGATTGAATATCCTGTCCCTGCAAGCGACCGGACTTTAATAATTCGCGAGCAAGCAAACTACCCAAAAATCCTGCACCACCGGTAATCAATACTTTCATCTTGCGATCCTTTTTTAAACGGGTTTTTTATAGGCGATGCAGTCAATCTCAACCCGGCAATCGACAACCATGCTCGACACCACACAAGCTCTGGCGGGAGGATGCTCGCCGAAATACGCTTTGAAGACTCGATTAAATGACATGAAGTCTCGCGGGTCATCCAGCCACACGCCACAACGCACGATGTGCTCAATACCGTAGCCTGCCTCTTCCAGAATAGCGAGGAGATTTTTAATCGCTTGATGTGACTGCGGCACGATACCGCCCTCGATAACCTCACCGTTTACCATCGGCACCTGTCCTGAAACATGCAGCCACCCATCAGCCTCAACGGCCCGTGCAAAGGGTAAGTTCTGCCCACCGGTACCCGAGCCGCCTTCGACGCCGTAACGTTTGATGTCACTCATTGCGTTTCTCTTTTTTAATCAAGTCTGGTTAGTTGATTCAAGCGATTTAAAACAAAGTTTCGACTGCTCCCACAATCTCATAACGATCATCGACTAGCAACAGTTGTCGCCATTTATCAAATGTCAGACACGGATGCGAGACGTCGAAGGCAATCATGTCGCCTACCTTGATGTCGCTATCGGGCGGCACTTGCATGAACGCATGCTGATCCATCATGGAAGTAATTGCAGAATCATCAGCCATCACCTGAGGACTGACTGAAACACCTGGTCGATAATGCAGGGCGGGAACTGGATATCCGGCATCAAACGCGGCATCACGCTTACCCAGGGCGATGATGGCAAGATTCGGCTCAGGGCGCGATTGCACGCAAGCCCATAACTGCAGGGCAGGCAACAAGCTTTGTCCCATCTCGCGTGCAATCGCGTTACTGGCGTGGATACGTTTGTCGGCATCGCGATAGATACCGACATCATGGGTCAAATAGCATCCAGGTCTCAAAATGACCTGTAGAGCTTGTCCGACGTCTTGATGCGAGAACTCTTCAGCAACGACGTCATACCAGGCTGAACCAGCACCCGACAAAATAACTTCAGGTTCGGCGAATGACGATTGGGACACCAATACTCGGGTGCGATCCAGCACGTGACGCAAAAAGCGGCGCACATCAGCATCTTGTTTTAAAACGCCTTCGTAGACTTCAACCCCAATCAGTTTGACCGCTTGTGGCCAGCGCTTTACCGCCTCAAGTATTGCAGCTTCTTGCTCTTGGTCACGAATACCGGTGCGACCCCCGGACACCCCATACTCCAGCAATACGCGAATCGCCTTACCTCGGCTGGCAAAATAGCGCCCTAGCGCATCGACATTATCAGCAGAGTCAACGATACAGCAAAAACTAAAGTCAGCATCCTCGATATTTGCAATGATGGCCATATTACCCTGGCCAACCAGTTGATTGGCCATCAGTACTCGCTTAATCCCATTGCGCCAAGCGGCTTGCACTTGCGGGGCAGTGGCGAGCGTAATACCCCAGGCACCGTGATCAAGCTGTAACTGAAACAGTGAAGGGCTCATGGTCGTTTTGCCATGCGGAGCAAGCTGTACCCCATAACGGGCGATGAAAGTTTGCATCCACTGCAAATTATGCCGCAGACGACTTTGACTCAAAACAGCGACCGGTAAACTGACGTCCTCGTTAAGCAGATTCCAACCAAGGCCGGCCACGTCTGCTTGCCGACAACCAGCTGGTACCGCTCCTAAGCCTTTGCCTTCAAGACTAATCAAGCGCTGCTCAAGCTGCTTCATATTGTTGTGTGCCTTTTTCAAAAGAGTGATTCGATTAAGCTGAGCCTCACCAGCGCATGTTGAATTGGCTACACAACACCTCGATCTCGGCCGCCGTCAAGGGTGTGGCGCAACAATTGCCTCTGAGCCATAGTTTGGCTGTTTCTTCAAGCTCTTCAAGCGTTGCCATGGCTGTTGCTGGCGTCTCGCCCCAGACTTGCGGGCCTAAACGCTCGCACATGACTGCTCTGAGCTTCATCCCGCGCTGCTGATGATCAGCAATCAGCTGTTGTACGCGATCAGCCACCAGGGGGTCGCCGGGCCGACAATAAGAAATCAAAGGCGCATGACCAACCTTCATGACATAGTACGGAGTGATCGGCGGCACTATATCGTCGGAGGACCATACCCCCCGTAAGGTCAGATCCACTAACCACGAAGAATGCGTATGAATCACGCATTGAGCCCAAGCAGCTGAGGCATAGATGCGCTGATGCAAAAGCAAGGTTTTACTGGCACGGTCACCGGCAATTTGCTGTCCCGCTTGATCAACGTGAGCCAAGCGCTCAGGCTCTAAAAACCCAAGACACGCGTCAGTCGGTGTTATCAGAAAACCACCACCGGCCGATTCGGGTAAGCGCACACTGATATTGCCGGTCGATCCGTGCACATAGCCTCTGTCGAACAAACTACGACCAACTCGACATAATTCGCGGGCATGGTCTTTGACCGTCATCAGGCTGGGTGTATTGGTATCAGACATTAAGCAATCCGCTCAAACGCTTGCGCAAAAAAATCAACAGATCCGAAGTTGCCTGATTTCAGGGTGATATGCATCATCGAATCGATGGCTCGCGAATAGCCCCCACACCACGGCACACCGGGATCGATTTGTGAACCAATCTGAAGTTGATCGATCTCCAGAGCCTGCACGACTGCACCGGAAGTCTCGCCCCCCGCCACGACTAATTGCTTTACCCCTAAACGACCAAGTCCAACCGAAATGCTGGCGAGCGTTTTTTCAACCAAAGCACCCGCCTGCTCAACACCTAGCTTTTGTTGAACCGCCTTCAAGTCATCGGGTTGAGCTGTCGAATAAATCAAAATCGGCCGATTGCCCAAGTTTTGTGCCGCCCAGGCTAGCGCCTCGTCTACCACAGCCTGCATTGCATCAAGCGCGAGCGGATTCACAAAAAAGCACTGCCCGCCTTGCGCAAGAAATGCAGCCACTTGAGCGTTAGTGGCACGAGAGCAGCTGCCTGAGACAATCGCCTTGAAGCCCGCCGCCTTTGGTAATGTACCGGCCTGATCGTTGGGCGAGATCCCGAAATTTGCACCCAGGGCGATTGCGACACCCGAACCCGCCGTTACCAAAGGCAGGTGAGACAACGCAGGGCCCAATCGATACAAATCTTCGTTACTCACCGCATCAACAATCGCAATTCTGACGCCTTGAGCCTTGAGTTGCGCGATCCGGGCTTCGACCGCTGCCTGACCCTGGGCTACACATTTGTAATCAACCAAACCGACTTGACACTTGACTTGTGCTTGCAGCACGCGCATAAGATTAGGGTCCGTCATCGGAGTAAGAGGATGATCTTGCATGCCACTCTCATTGAGCAACACGTCGCCAACAAACAAGTGACCTTTGAACACAGTGCGCCCCGCATCGGGAAACGCTGGTGTCGCAATTGTGAAATCAGTTCGCAACGCTTGCATCAAGGCCTCGGTGACAGGACCGATATTGCCGTATGGGGTCGAATCAAACGTTGAGCAATACTTGAAATAGAACTGCTCTGCACCTTGTGCCTGTAACCATGTCAACGCCGCAAGCGATTGACTGACGGCATCCTCAGGCGCAATCGTGCGTGATTTAAGCGACACTACCACCGCATCGGCGTCGACTTGCAGAGGCTCCGTTGGCACGCCCACCGTCTGCACGACCCGCATACCTGAACGGACTAAATTGTTTGCTAAATCCGTCGCGCCTGTAAAGTCGTCCGCAATGCAGCCCAGTCTTATTTTTTTCATATGCACTTGTCGTGTTAGTCGTGTTGTCCGTGAGCTCACGCAGCCAAATCAAACACCAGTACCTCGGCGTCGCAACCAGCGGCAAAGCTTAGTGAGCTTTCGTTTTCAATCAATGCAGCGTCCCCGCCAGTCAAGGCAATCCCATTAACCGATAAGTCACCTTTAACCAGATGAACATAAGCGAGACGCCCCGCAGCGATTGGTATTGCGGCCTGTTCTTCCCCATCGAACAAGCCAGCATAAAGCGAAGCGTCCGCGTGAATCGTGACAGAACTCTGTGAGCCGACAGCTCCAGCAATCAAACACAGTTTGCCTCGCTTGTCTTCCGCAGCAACCGTTTTTTGCTCATAACCGGGCTCAATACCCCGTACATTCGGCTCAATCCATATTTGCAGGAAATGCGTCGATAGCCCCTCAGCGTGATTGAATTCGCTATGTTGCACTCCGCGACCGGCACTCATGCGCTGTACGTCGCCAGGCGGTATGCCTTTGACGTTACCCATACTGTCCTTGTGCGCGAGATTGCCTTCCAGAACGTAGCTGATGATTTCCATATCACGATGACCATGTGTACCAAAACCGGTGCCGGGCGCAATGCGATCTTCGTTAATCACGCGAAGATTCCCCCACCCCATAAAAGCTGGATCGTGATAGCCAGCAAATGAGAAGCTATGAAATGATTTCAACCAACCATGGTCGGCATAACCCCTGTCTTGCGAACGCCTGATTTTGATCATGGAAAACCCTAATGAAGATGTAAAACCCCAGTACCGAATAGTTTACTCGGGACAAGTCAACTTGATGCCTCACCATACCAACTTGCGAATCAGAGGTTCAGCCATTAGCATGGCGAGCACTACTTTCTTAGCCTCGAGGATATCCAGATGAGTAAATTATTTTCGCCGATCAAGCTTGGTCAGGTGACATTGGACAATCGCATTGTGATCGCGCCGATGTGCCAGTACTCAGCTGATAACGGCAATGCAACCGCTTGGCACATGATTCATCTGGGTCAGATGGCGCTGTCGGGCGCCGGTTTGCTGATCATCGAGGCGACTGCTGTTGAGCCGATCGGCCGGATTACCCATGGCTGTCTTGGCCTCTGGTCAGACGAAAACGAAACCGCGCTCAAGCCAGTGATGGCTGCAATCCGTCAGTATTCGTCGATGCCTGTCATGATTCAATTGGCTCATGCGGGCCGTAAAGCCTCTAGCGCCCGCCCCTGGGAAGGCGGTCAACTCATCGCAGTCAAGGATGGTGGCTGGCCAGTCGAAGGCCCGTCTGCAGTCGCACACGGATCGCACGAGTCTGACCCATTAGCGATGGACACAGCTGCTCTGGCCCGTGTCAAACAAGCCTTTGTCGACTCTGCGCTACGTTCGGTCAGGTTGGGCTTTGACGGCATTGAACTGCACGGCGCGCACGGCTATTTGCTGCACCAGTTTCTGTCACCTGTTTCAAACAAACGAACCGACCAATACGGCGGTTCGGCTGAAAACCGCATGCGCTACCCGCTTGAAGTCTTTGATGCAGTGCGCAAGGCTGTACCTCAGACGACCCTCGGTGTTCGTATTTCAGGGACTGACTGGGTAGAGGACGGCCAACCGATGCAGGCCAATATTGACTTCTGCAACAAATTAAAAGCCCTGGGATGCGACTTTATTCACGTCTCGACTGGTGGCGTGGCAGCAACGCAGCAAATCCCGGTCGGACCAAAGTTTCAGGTGCCGTTTGCAACACAGATCAAAAAGGGAACCGGCCTGCCAACGATTGCTGTTGGCCTGATCACCGATCCGAAAGAAGCTGAGCAAATCATTGCTGACGGGGAGGCTGACATGGTTGGCCTCGCACGCGGCATGCTTTACGATCCTCGTTGGCCCTGGCACGCAGCAGCCGAATTGGGTGCTAGCGTTGAGGCGGCGCCTCAGTACTGGCGCTCTCAACCACGTGGCTTATCTACCCTGTTTCGGGATGTTAAGTTTGGCGGTCGTTAGTAACTACTAAGTCCGGTTGCGACTGCAGTAAAACTGAAACGCAACCGAAATACTGGCTCGACTGACGCACTAACCCTATCAGCTCAATCCCTGAAGTTATTGAACTGCAAGGGTAACGGCACATCGACTTTCTTTAGCAACGCGATGGCCTCTTGCAAGTCATCGCGCTTTTTACCTGTTACACGCAGTTTTTCGCCAGTAATTTGATGCTCGACCTTGAGTTTTGCTTCTTTCATGGCAGCAATCAGTTTCTTGGATACAGGCTGCTCGATCCCCTGCTTGATGGTCACCTTTTGACGGGCGCCACCCAGATTTTCGAGTGGATCAGCGACATCGAGGCAGCGAACGTCGATGCCACGTGCACTCAAGCGGCTACGCAAAATATCCAGCATCTGTTTTAACTGAAAAGCGCTACCGGCGATCTGCGTGACCACGAATTCATCGAGCTCGAATTTTGCATCGGTTCCCTTGAAATCAAAACGCGTTGATAGCTCACGATTGGCTTGGTCAACTGCGTTGGTCAATTCGTGTTTGTCTACTTCTGAGACAACATCAAAAGATGGCATGGCAAAACCCCTGATAAGATCACAACAAGCTAGTTTAAGCGTTACGAAGATTTTAAATTCTTTTTAGAGGCCCGAGTTTATGAGCGATTGCCGGGGATTTGTCAGCCAGCTTTTTATTTATCCGATTAAATCTTGTGCGGGTATCGAAATTCAAACGTCTCTGGTTAAGCCGACAGGACTAGCGTTTGACCGTGAATGGGTAATCGTCGACCAGAACGGGATGTTTCTCACACAGCGCCAATGCCCTCACATGGGCTGGATCTCACCTGCCCTCACAGCAGACCAACTTATCCTGTCGGCACCCGATCAAGAGGCAGTCAGTGTCGATTTAGCTTATCGCGGCAAGCCAATCATGGTAACGGTATGGCGGGATACCCTGTTAGCAGACGACATGGGCGATTCAGTAGCAGCCTGGCTTGACGGTTTTCTACAAATCCCGGGAAAAAACTTTCGTCTGGCAAGATTTAGTGAAAACTCGAAACGCCTTTCAAACAAAGACTGGACTCAAGGGTTGGACAAACCCAATCTGTTCAGCGACGGTTACGCTGCCCTCGTAGTGACGCAAGCAGCGCTGGATGATCTGAATGCTCAGCTCCATGAGCAAGGGCAAGAGGCAATCGGCATGAATCGATTTCGCCCAAACATCGTCATAACAGGCCTCGACGCACACGCCGAAGACCATCTGGATACCATTCATTTTGATCCAGCTGGCAATGGCCCCGGGTTACAGCTCGTCAAGCCTTGTTCGCGATGCGCAATTATTGATATCGATCCGTACACCGCGCAATCGTCCCCAACAGTTAGTGACCTGCTTAGTCCATATCGGCGCCTCGCCGTCGTTGACAACGCCATCTGTTTCGGCATGAACGGCGTCTTAACCGACACTGGCTCACAGCAAATCAAGGTAGGGGATGACTTCGAGGCAGATTACAAGCTCTAGCAGTCAGTATCAAAGAAATCTATCGAGAATCTTGCGACTATTTTTATCCAGCGTTTGCATGTCTTTCAAATAAAAACGAAGGCCGTGACTATCTGTAATGAGCAGCGTCCATATCGATAAACGTCGGATATCCTCTTCACCTTTGAGCGTGAATGTCGTACGCCCCTTGTCGGTCGTGACAACCCAGTCGCTGGGTGTTGAAAAGGTTGAGACCGAAACAATACTCAGAATCTCTGGTATCAACTCACGTGAGGCAATTTCATCCTGAATGCATCGACGCGTATCTTCTGACAGCTTTTGTAGGTCATCTACCCACACAATTTCTTTACCTTCGGGGCTCATGATGGCCACAAAGAAATCTGGTGCCGCCACCGGGAAGGCTCTCACAGGCACGACCCCCTCGTGAACGGTTCCGTCTGCAGTCGTCAGCACGAGTCTGCCCGACAGATTTCGGGACAATTTAAAATCAGACATTTGTCTCGGCCTGGTTGGCAGTGACTTCAGAGATCACAACATCACCGTCGGTCTCAGTCTGGCGGGCTTGAGCCAAATACAAGGCGTGATAAGCGCCCTGCCGCGCGATCAACTCGTCGTGTGGGCCAATTTCAACCACTTTTCCGCGATCCAGCACGACCAGGCGATCTGCCTTTCGTAGCGTACTCAGGCGATGCGCAATCGCAATCGTCGTTCGACCTTGAATCAAATTATCCAAAGCCTCTTGAATCTCCATCTCGGTCGTCGTGTCGACTGAGGACGTTGCCTCATCCAGAATAAGAATCTTGGGATCAATCAGTAGTGCACGCGCAATAGATATCCTTTGGCGCTCACCACCTGAAAGTGCCTGACCTCGCTCGCCAACCAGCGAATCGTAGCCTTGTGGAAGTCTCAATATAAATTCATGCGCCCTCGCCGCTCGAGCAGCCGAGACAATTTCTTCGCGCGTCGCTTCAGGCTTACCGTAGGCGATATTCTCGGCGATGCTGCCAAAAAATAAGAAGGGCTCTTGCAGAACGAGGCCGATATGACGTCGGTACGAAGCCAACGAGTAAGATCTGATATCGACACCATCAACGCGAATCCCGCCTTCGGTCACGTCGTAAAAACGGCAAATCAAATTGACCAGCGAACTTTTACCAGACCCACTATGGCCCACGAGGCCAATCATTTCGCCAGCGCGGATATTCAGGTCGATTCCTCGCAATATCGTGCGGCTGCCATAGCGAAATCCTACGTTTTTGAGTTCGATTCGACCTTCAACTCTATCCAGAGGCACTGGCCTTGTGGCATCTGGCACGCTCGACACGTGATCGAGAATATCAAAAATGCGCTTCGCTCCGGCCGCAGCTTGCTGAGTATGCGAGACGATACGGCTCATAGAATCCAGCCGCGTGTAGAAACGACCGATGTACGCCAGAAATGCAGCCAGAACACCGACGGTAATACTGTGAGCTGCAACTTGCGATATACCAAAAATCCAAACTACCAATAGGCCAATCTCGGTCAGAAAAGTGACTGTTGGGGCAAACAACGCCCACACCTTATTGATACGATCATTGACGCCCAGATAACGGTTATTGGCTTCCCGAAAACGCGCGACCTCGCGGTGCTCCTGTGCAAAGGCTTTGACCACTCGAATCCCGGGGATTGTGTCGGCAAGTACATTGGTGACTTCGCTCCAGGCACGATCGACTTTCTCAAATCCGTGGCGCAGCCGCCCCCTGACAGAATTAATCATCCACACGATAATGGGCAACGGGATCAATGTCGTGAGCGCCAACTTGGGATCGATCGAAATCAGGATGCCAGCTGTCATCAAAATCATCAGCACGTCATTCGCGAAATCCAGCAAATGCAGTGATAGAAAGAGATTGATGCGATCCGTCTCGCTACCAATCCGGGCCATCAGATCACCCGTTCTCTTGCCGCCAAAGTACTGCAAAGACAAAGTTTGCAGGTGAGTAAACGTCGCCGTTCGAAGATCAGCACCAATTCTTTCACTGATCCAGGCTAACAAATATGTCCGTGCCCAACTGAGCAACCAAGCCAGGAATCCGGACACGACCAGACCGGTCAACAGTAACGCAACCAGATCGTAGTCAATTGGCTTGCCATTCTGGAAGGGAATAAGAATCTTGTCCATCAACGGCATCGTCAAATAGGGCGGCACCAGCGTGGCCCCTGTCGAGAGCAGCGTCAGGATCAATCCCATAATCAACAAACCCCGGTAGGGCTTGGCAAAACGGATCAGCCTAAGCAAGGCCCAACCGTTGTTAGGCCCCTGAGCCTCGCCACTGCAGACAGCGCACTCCTCTTGATCGGGAGCAAAAGGCGTACCGCACGTCGGACAAGTTGCAGGCGCTGCATCGATTTCAGCCGACGCATCGCCATGCAGCGTTTGACAAACCACGAATGCTTCGCAAAGACGGCTGACGGCAGCGGCAAAGCCCAGGGTGTGATGCCAGAGCGCCAGACGCTTGCCGTCATCGAACAGTTCGACCACCCCCAGCCCGGCATGATCCCGATGTTCAAGCGATTGCGTTGCACTCACGTCCCACCAGATCCAGTCTGTCGCGCCCGCATCACGCGTGAGCAAACGCTGATTAGTCAACACTAAAACACTGGTCTTAAAGCGAAGATCATTGTCTAAATCCGGCTCTAGCCAGGCCTTGACCGATTCATTGGGGACAAGAACGCCGTAGAGCGCGCCAGCCCATGCGGACGGCAGCGTCAGTTTAGTATTTGATTGAACGTTCGAAGACAAACTCATGACTTGACTAGTATAACGAGCAGACAAGGTGAATTCAGAACTAAAGATCCCCTCGGCGCCCGCTAAGTGAGTTTTTGCTACGATAATGCAGCAATTCACTACATTATTGCGCTGCGCCATGAACTTTTGCTAGTCAAATCAATCCATGTCAATACAGACGCGATATATGCGCCCACGAATCGATTTAAGAGGCAGTCCCGGATAAAAATATGAACAAACGCGATATCGTGATAGAGCGCATCGCCCACTTGCGCGGCCCGCATATCTGGACGGTACTTTACGTACCGGTGATCGAGGCCATCGTTGACATCGGTGACTTGGAAGACTGCCCCTCTGATACCGTGCCCAGCGTTTACAAGCGTTTGACAGCGTGGATGCCTAGCCTGATCGAGCATCGGTGCAGCCCTGGCGTTCGTGGCGGGTTTTTGACTCGCCTGGAGCGTGGGACTTGGCCAGGGCATATTCTCGAGCACGTTGCCCTTGAGTTGCAAAACTTGGCCGGGATGAAAGGCGGCTTCGGTCGTACGCGTGAAACCTCAAAAAGAGGCGTGTACAAAGTAGTGATTACTGCCTGGAATGAACAGGTCGCTAAAGCTGCCCTGTACGCCGGACGGGATCTTGTCATGGCTGCATATGAGGACAGAGACTTTGACGTGAACGCTCAAGTCGAAGCGCTCAAAGACTTGATGGAGACTTATTTTCTTGGGCCGAGCACTGCAACGATCGTCGAGGCAGCCAAAGACCGCCGGATTCCGACCATTCGTTTAAGCAGCGGCAATCTGCTGCAGTTGGGCTACGGATCCCGCCAGCGCCGTATCTGGACTGCGGAAACCGAGCAAACGGGGGCTGTCGCTGAAACCACCTCACGCGATAAAGATTTGACAAAATCACTGCTCGAAGCGTGTGGTGTACCGGTTCCTCAGGGCCGGGCGGTCGAGAGTGCTGAAGACGCCTGGGAGGCTGCGCAAGAACTAGGCATGCCTGTTGTAGTGAAGCCGGTTGATGGCAATCACGGACGCGGTGTCTTTACCAACTTAGTGTCCCAGCGAGAAGTCGAAGCTGCCTATTCAGTCGCCTTACAGGAAGGGTCTGGTGTCCTCGTCGAAAAGTTCATATTCGGCGACGAGCACCGGTTGTTGATCGTCGGTGGCAAAATGGTGGCCGCAGCCAAGGGATCCACCGCCTTCATTACAGGCGATGGAAAATCGAGTGTGGTGGACTTGATCGAGAGCCAAATTAATGCGGATCCAAGACGTGGCCGCAACGAAGATCATCCGCTGAACTTTATCAAGCTGGACTCCGCCAATCGGCTGGAGATAGAAAAGCAAGGGCTCACGCCCGATTCTATCTCGGCTGACGGCCGTATCGTAATTATTCAGCGCAGCGGCAACGTCGCAATCGATTGCACCGATGACGTCCATCCTGATGTTGCCGATACCGCTGCAACCGCTGCCCGTATTGTTGGTCTGGACGTAGCAGGCATCGATCTTGTCGCGCAAGATATTTCTAAACCCCTGAAACAGCAATCCGGGGCGATTGTCGAAGTGAATGCTGGCCCCGGTTTGCTGATGCATATCAGACCAGCCGAAGGGCAACCTCGTCCTGTTGGTCGAGCCATTGTTGACCATATGTTCGCTGCCGAGGAAACTGGTCTCATCCCTATCGTCGGTGTGTGCGGAACGCAGGGCGTTGAACAGGTCACGAATCTGATCTTTCACCTGATGCGTTTGAACGGGTGGGAAGCCGGCATTGCAAGCCGCTCAGGGCTGCAAGTAGGTCGTCGCAGAATCAACTCGACAGACAGCACCTCTTTCGATCTAGCCCGCAAGCTTTTACTTAACCGTGAAGTACAAGCCGCAGTGATCGAAACCACTGGCCACGAAATTCTCGTTAATGGACTCCCCTACGAGGTCTGTGAAGTGGGTGTCGTCACTCGTGTGGAATGGTCAGAGGAATTTAAAGTTTATGACCTGCACAATCTCGAAGACAACGATGATTTGATCAAGATTTATCGAACCCAGGTGGACGTCGTGTTGCCGACTGGCACAGCAGTGCTGAACGCTGATGACCCGGTCGTCGCCTCACTAGCCGGTTACTGCGAAGGATCGGTTACGTTTTACAGCCTGGATCCTGTACAGTCTACCGTTTTGGCACACCTTCAAGAAGGTCATCGTGCCGTGATCGTTGAACAAGGCCATGTGGTTCTGGCGCACGGAGTGTCGCGCATTTCGCTGATGGCACTGGATGCGTGTCCGGTCATTATGCGAGATCCGAGCGATTTGACTCGTTCTGCGGTATTGGCAGCAGCCGCATCTGCGTGGGCGCTGGGCATGCCAACTGAACTCATTGAAGCTGGCTTAATCAGTCCGCTGGTTTAACTAATCACGATTTGCTCGATGCACTGAGGAAACAACATGGAAGTCTCACGTATTCGCGCATTACGCGGCCCTAACCTTTGGAGCCGTCACACCGCTATCGAGGCAGTGGTCACCTGCGAGGGTGTTGAATGCGATCTAGATCAAATCCCTGATTTCACCGTGCGCCTCCGCGCGCGCTTTCCAGACATCAGGCCTTTACGACCTCTCGGTCACAAAGACCCACTATCGATGGCACACGCAATTGAGGCAGTTGCCCTTGGCCTGCAGGCAGCCGCTGGATGCCCAGTTGCTTTTGGCCAAACAGTCGCCACGCCAGAGGCCGGTGTTTTTCAAGTGATTGTCGAATACTCAGAAGAGAGCGTTGGCCGCCTGGCCATGCAACTCGCAGAGTCACTCTGCCTCGCCGCACTCAATAATGAAGCTTTTGACATCAAGTTATCACTGGATAAATTGAGAGAACTCGACGAAGACATTCGCTTGGGCCCAAGCACAGGCTCAATTGTCCACGCTGCTGTTGCAAGAGACATCCCCTATCGCCGTCTGACAGAAGGCAGTCTGGTTCAATTCGGCTGGGGTAGCAAACAGCGTCGAATTCAAGCGGCAGAAACAGACAATACGAGCGCAATTGCAGAAGCAATCGCGCAAGACAAAGACTTAACCAAAATGCTTTTGGATGTCGCAGGGGTGCCCGTCCCTAACGGCTACGTCGTCTCTGATGAAGAACACGCCTGGGAAATTGCCAATCAAATCGGATTGCCCGTCGTGGTTAAACCACGCGACGGGAATCAAGGCAAAGGGGTGGCCGTTAACATTGAAACGCGGGAGCAACTTGCAGCGGCATTTGCAACCGCATCAGACATCAGCCGCGACGTCATTGTCGAGCGCTATATTCCCGGTCACGACTTCCGAATGCTAGTGGTGGGCGACAAGCTGATTGCTGCCGCCCGTCGAGACCCGCCTCATGTGATTGGCGACGGCGTGCACAGCATTAGCCAACTGGTTGAGCAAGTCAATCTCGATCCACTTCGCGGTGATGGGCACGCTACGCCACTCACCAAGATACGCTTTGACGATATCGCCCAAGCGACTCTGGCCAAACAAGACTTAACCGTCGATTCAATCCCGACCAAAGGTCAACGAGTTGTGTTGCGCAACAACGCGAACTTAAGTACCGGTGGAAGTGCCACAGACGTCACAGATGAAGTGCATCCCGAGTTAGCTGCTCGAATTGTCACTGCTGCCAAAATGGTTGGCCTGGATATCGCCGGCGTCGATCTCGTCGCAGAAACCATGCACAAGCCAATGGAAGAACAGCACGCTGGCATCGTTGAAATCAACGCAGCGCCTGGCTTACGCATGCATATCAACCCCTCCTTCGGGCATGGTCGTCCAGTCGGTGAAGCGATTATTTCCACCATGTTTAACGAACATGAAAACGGTCGGATTCCAATCATTGCTGTCACTGGCACCAATGGCAAAACCACTACTGTGCGCTTGGCAGCTCATCTGATGAAGACAGCTGGAAACCGGGTTGGCATGACGAATTCTGACGGCGTTTATATTGAACATCGCTGCATTGATACGGGTGATTGCAGCGGACCGCGCAGCGCTCGCAACGTACTGATGCACCCCTATGTGGATGCAGCTGTTTTTGAAACGGCCCGTGGCGGCATCCTTCGGGAAGGCTTGGCCTTTGACCGTTGTGACGTTGCCGTCGTAACAAACATCGGTGCTGGTGATCATCTTGGTATGAACTACATCGATACCGTCGCTGGCTTGGCTTTAGTCAAGCAAGTCGTCGTTCAATATGTATCTCCCAGCGGCACCGCTGTTCTCAATGCAACGGATCCAATAGTTGCCAAGATGGCAGAAAGTTGCCCTGGCTCGATCACCTTCTTTTCTAACGACAGCCATCATCCAGTCCTGCTAACTCATCGAGCTCAGGGCAAGCGGGCAGTCTTTAAGGACAATGACCACATCGTCTGCGCAGAGGGCGCGTTCGAACACCGTATTGCTTGCTCAAACATACCCTTGACACGCAACGGCACGATTGGCTTTCAAGTCGACAACGCCATGTGCGCGATTGCCGCAACGTGGGCCCTGGGACTGGATTTCAAAATCATTGAAGCGGGCTTATCCACATTCATCAATGACGCGCAGACTGCACCCGGCCGGTTTAATGTGTTTGACTATCGTGGGGCAACGGTCATTGCCGATTATGGACACAACCCGGATGCGATTGAAGCGCTAGTCCCAGCAATTGAGAGTATGGGAGCCAGACGCCGGACAGTCGTCATCAGTGGTGCCGGCGATCGTCGTGACGAGGATATCGTTCGCCAAACAGAAGTCCTTGGCGAAGTGTTTGACAAAGCAATTCTCTATCAAGACCAATGCCAGCGAGGAAGGGAAGACGGAGAGGTCTTAACTTTGTTGCGCCAGGGCCTGGAGAACGTATCCAGGACGAAAGACGTGCGAGAAATCAGGGGTGAGTTTCTGGCGATCGATACCGCTCTGCAAGACCTGGCACCAGGCGATCTTTGCCTGATATTGATCGATCAGGTGCAGGAGGCGCTGGATCACATCGCCACCCGCATCAGCGAGAGTTAGGCCCTTTTACTTTGAAGTCTCTTCTTTCCCCTTTGCACCAGGTGCGAAGGGGAAAGTACTGAAGATATTCAAGCTTTGATCCTGCATTTTGTCCTGCATTTGCGAGAACAGAGTCTTGCTTTGTTCAACGTAGCCATTCATCAAGTTCTGCATCACCGGATTTTGAGCGCTCATGAATTGAGCCCAGGTGTCAGCGCCAAACTGATTGCCGTAGACGCCCTTGGACTGCTCGGCAATCCGATCCTGGACATCCATGAAGGCCTGGATATTTTTCTCGAGATACGACCCCATGACACTCTGCATTGCATGGCCGTAAAATCGAATCACGTGAGCCAGCATCGTGGACGAGAACATGGGTACCCCCCCACTCTCTTCTTCGAGAATAATTTGTAGCAAGATGCTGCGAGTCAGATCCTCGTTCGTCTTCGCATCAACCACTTTGAACACCGCCTGATCCAGCACAAGTTGCTTGACGTCGGTCAAAGTAATGTAAGTGCTTGTCTGCGTGTCATAAAGACGCCGGTTGGGATACTTTTTGATTAACCGCGTTGCACTTGTGGTTGATGCTTCCGTCATCTGATTCTCTATTTCGTGTTTCGAAAAATTTAAAACTCGACTCGTCAACTGGCTCGGTTACGGGCCGGGAGTCAAGCGCTAACCCATATGCAAACCGCCATTCAGCGAAAAGTCGGCACCGGTCGAAAACCCTGCATCCTCTGAGGCGATCCAGGCACAGATAGATGCGATCTCTTCGGGTCGGCCGAGACGCTTGACTGGAATAGTGGCGACGATCTTCTCGAGCACATCCGGTCTGATTGCCTTAACCATATCTGTACCAATATAACCAGGAGATACCGTATTGACTGTGACCCCTTTGCTCGCCACTTCAAGCGCCAAGGACATCGTAAAACCATGAATCGCTGCTTTGGCAGTTGCATAATTCGTTTGGCCAAACTGACCTTTTTGACCGTTTACAGAACTGATATTGATGATGCGACCAAAGCCACGTTCGACCATGGGATCGATCACTTGCTTGGTCACATTAAACAAACTGGTGACGTTCGTATCCATCACAGCCTGCCAATCCTGCACGCTCATTTTACGGAAGACACCATCACGCGTAATCCCCGCATTATTAATCAGCACATCGATCGGACCGTGCTCCGCGACAGCCTTTTTGAACGCCGCTTCAGTTGAATCCCAATCCGATACGTTACCGACAGAGACGTGAAAAGTGTATCCAAGCGCGGCCTGCTCATCTATCCATTGCTGAAAATTACGCGTCGGGCCGCAACCTGCGATAACTGTCATTCCTTCTTTGGCTAACCGCTGACAAATAGCAGTTCCGATGCCGCCCATTCCCCCAGTAACATATGCAACTTTTTTAGTCATGTTTGCTCCTTTTTTTTTAAACTGCTCTGACCTGCACATAAGAACCCGGTGCTGCTTCAAGTTCCGGATAATATTCGTTCCCTGTCTGCGCAGAGACTTTCACTTTTCGACCTGAGTGTTTGGCCAACCATGTCGTCCAGTCATTCCACCAGCTTCCCGGATTTTCGATCGCCTGATCAAACCATTGATTAGCTGTCGAGTGCTCTTGATCGTTTTTAGCCGTCCAAAAACTGCGTTTATTTTTAGCCGGCGGATTGATCACACCAGCGATGTGACCTGATGCCCCGAGCACAAACCGTTTGGGACCACCTAGCAGTTGCGTGGATAAATAAGAAGTCTTCCAGGGAACGATATGATCTTCGCGCGAGGCATATAAGTAAGCCGGAATTTTGATTTTGCTTAGATCTACCGGGACACCAGCGCACACTAACTTGCCCGGCGCTCGCAAATTATTCTCGAGATAAGTATTGCGAAAGTACCAGGTGAAAAAAGGACCAGGCAGATTGGTGCTGTCGCTATTCCAGAACAGCAAGTCAAAAGCCGCGGGCGTCTCGCCTTTCAAGTAGTTCGAGACGACGTAATTCCAGACTAGCTCATTCGGACGCAAAAATGAAAACGTTGTTGCCAGCTCCCGTGCAGTCATCAGACCACCGTGCCCCATTTGCTGCTCGCGCATGGCAACCTGCTGAGGATCAACAAAAACACCCAACACGCCCGTATCGCTGAAGTCCAGCATGGAGGTCAGTAACGTCACCGATGCCGCAGGTTCTTCGCCTCGCGCAGCCGCCACAGCCAGCGCGGTTGCAAGCATGGTGCCGCCCACACAAAAACCCAGGGTGTTTATCTTGCTTTGGCCAGAAATAGCCTGAACAACCGAAATAGCCTTCAGCACGCCATCTTCGAGATATTCATCCCAGGTTGCATGCTCAATGCCATCTGTATCCTCAGGCACCGGGTTGCGCCAGGATACTAAAAAGACGTTGAAACCTTGAGCTAGCGTGTGTCGAACGACTGAGTTCTCTGGTTGCAAATCGAGAACATAAAACTTGTTAATACAAGGAGGTACCAACAACATTGGCCTGGCATATACCGTCGAATGAGCAGGCTTGTATTGAATTAGTTGAAAATATTTGTTCTGAAACACAACGCTGCCAGGAGTCGTCGCGACGTTTTCACCCACCTTGAATTTCGACTCATCAGTCTGAGTAATACGACCTTTTTGCACATCAGTAAAAAAATTATTCAACCCGGCAACGATAGATTCGCCGCCTGTCTTCAGTAAAGTCTCTTGCGCGTCGGGATTCGTTATCAGAAAATTGGCAGGTGACATCGCATCAAGCCATTGCATGATCGAAAACCGGAGGCGCTCTTTCATCTCTTGATCAGCGTCCGAGGCATCCACCATGCGCTGCATCGACTTGGCTGAAAGCAAATAAAAATGGGCCATCATCAAGTACGACGGATTGGCTGACCACGCTGGGCCAGCGAAACGGCGATCGGTTATTGCAGGCAATTGCCGAGCAACTGCAGACTCAGTCAACTCCCGCCATTGCTTGAAAAATTCGGATCGGATCGAATCCAAGGCACCCTCGGAGATACCCGGCGGAGTCGCCCAACCAGTTGGCATTGATGCTTTCAAATCCAGACCCCTAAAAGACGACAGCGTGGCACAAGCGACTGAATTACATCCTGCGCCAGCAAATGGTGCCTGTCAATCAGGGTAAACGGTCAATCTAAATATTACTTTATTTTTGTTGCAGCCAGGCAATTGTCGCCATTCTTCCAGTGTTCTTATCGCGTCGATAGGAAAAGAATCGTTGCTGTGAATCAGTCACCGTGCACAATCCGGATTGTTCGATATTCGTGACGCCAGCTTGTCTCAAGCGATGCTCAGCCAGGCTCGCTAAATCAGCCAGCCATTTTTCTGGCTGTCTGTAATCAATCTTAAAAAATTTTTCCGTTTCTGGTTGAGTTGCTACGAAGGCATCGAAGACGTCGCGTCCGACTTGAAATGAATCCTGTCCGATTGCCGGACCTATCCAGGCTCTGAAATCTTGTGCGTCTGGCCGCAGCTGTCGCATGCGCTCAATCGTCCGATCCAATACCCCTGCAGCCAATCCCCGCCATCCCGCGTGCGCTACCCCTAAAACAGTCGCCTGAATATCTGCAATGACAACTGGTAAACAGTCCGCGGTCAAGATGGCAAGCACGCAGCCAGGACTGCTTGTAACGCTTGCATCACCCTCGGGTACTGATCTGGGTGAACTGTCAGTCTGCTCATCAATTTGGTGAACCACGTCGCCATGTACTTGCTTTAACCAATAAGGGTTATTTGGTATCAGCGCCCTGAGCAGGTCTCGATTTGAAGCGACCTTGTCAACATCGTCCCCGGATCCGAGGCCAAGATTCAGACTATCAAACGGAGCATGGCTAACCCCACCGAAGCGTGCTGTACAAAATAGCGCCACCCCCGTCCACTGCTGCGTCGGTTTGACAACCTGTATCTCGTGACCAATACTTGGCGAGCTCATGGGCGCCACTTAACCGCATCCAGTACGACACTCATGTCAGCGGGGATCGGTGCGGTGATCTGGACGAGGTGTCCGTCTATCGGGTCATCGAAAGCCAGTTCATACGCATGCAACATCTGGCGCTGTGCCTCGCCTAGAACACGTCCACCATAAAGCGTATCGCCTAGTAAAGGATGACCCAAACTTGATAAATGGACGCGTATTTGATGAGTCCGGCCAGTTTCGAGCCGACAAATGATTTGAGATACATTTGACTCGTAGTATTCGCCAGTTCGGGCCAGTTCATAATGGGTTACAGCAGCCTTGGGAGCACTCGGCCTGTCTACATTCATCCGGACTGGCACTTTAGGATCGCGACCGATCGGTTTATCTACAGTGCCCGCTGAAAGCATGCGTCCGTGTGCCAGCGCCAAGTAGCGCCGCCCCATCGTGCGAGCCTGCAGCTGCCTCACTAGATGCGTTTGCGCAATCTCGCTTCGAGCCACAACCAGCAGGCCAGATGTGTCCTTATCAAGCCGGTGAACGATACCCGCTCGCGCGACATGCGAGAGTTCAGGATAGCGAAAGAGCAGTCCGTTAAGTAAGGTCCCGCTCCAGTTACCTGCTCCCGGATGAGTAACCAAACCGACAGGCTTATTGACAACGATCCAATCGCTACTCTCAGCTAGCACCTCAAACTCAACCTGCTCTGGCAAGAATGCGAGGTCTTCAGGCGCCGGTTGCTCAAAAACGGTAATAAGATCATCTTCGCGCAAGGATTGCCGAATTTTCGCCACTTTACCGTTAACTTGAACATGTCCAGCCTCAATCCAGGCCTGTAATCTACTGCGTGAATGCTCGGGGATCAGCTGCGCAAGCAGCTTGTCCAGTCTATCCAGAGGCATGCCATCAGTCACCGTAAATAACAACGGCTCGTCATCTGGCAAGTTATCAACAATTTCTACAGGTTGGATCATGAGACTAGTCATATAATGGAAAGCGAATGCTAACACCAAGGATCGTGACGTGATCGGACAGACCGCTAATAACTTCTCATACCCTCGCTCGAGTGCTGCTGCGCTCCTGAGATTGTTCGTTCTCGTATGCGCGCTTGCTCTGGCCGGTTGCTCCAGCAAAGGGACAGAATATGATCCCACCGCCAATTGGGCAGCTGAAAAGTTGCTCGCAGATGGCAAAACTGAAATGTCTTCGGGTAACTGGAAGCTTGCAAAAGAACGCTTCAGCGCAATCGAAGCTCGCTACCCCTTTGGTATCTTCGCACAGCAAGCAATGATTGATCTTGCGTATTGCGAATGGAAGGATAAAGAAAGTGAAAAAGCACTCGCCACGATTGGCCGCTTTCAGCAGCAATATCCTGCCCACGCCAGTATGGATTACATGCTGTACTTGAAAGGTCTTATCACTTTCACGCCACCCAGCGCCCTCTTTGCCAACCTTACTGGGCAAAACCCGGGTGAACGCGATCAGAGATCGATGCGACAGTCGTTCGCGTCATTTAACGATCTCATAACTCGATTTCCCGACAGTAAATATGCACCAGACGCTCGTAAGCGACTCGTTTGGCTAGTTGATACGATGTCACAAAACGAGCTCTTTATCGCGCGTTACTACTATGACCGTTATGCCTATGTGGCTGCCATCAATCGCGCCCAGATTGTTCTGACTGATTTCGAAGGGGTTCCCTCAGCCGAGCCAGCGCTCTACATTATGATGATGTCGTACGACAAACTAGGTATGACAGAATTACGTGATGACACTCAACGCATTTTGTTAAGAAACTTCCCCAACACCCGGTTGATTGAAGAAGGATTCACCGATAAGCCGGTCTGGTACAACCCGCTGAGCCTATTCTGAAGATTCTGGCAAGGGCTTTAGCTCGCTAGCTAAACCCGTACGCTCGACCAGAAAATCGATTGCAGTTTGATGCTCACGCGTTCGGGTAAAAGGGGGTAAACCTCGCCATAGTTGCTTGCCATAGGGCTTATCCACCAGCCGCGTGTCACCAACCATCAGCACGCCCCAATCGGTCTCCGTCCGTATTAAACGGCCTGCACCCTGCTTGAGAGCAATGGCTGCCTCAGGCAATTGATACTCCATGAAAGGGTTGCCGCCCTGATCTCGACAGTGTCGCAAGCGAGCCTCTAAAACAGGGTCATCAGGTGGTGCAAATGGCAGCTTATCAATGGCAACGAGGGTTAGGCGTTCGCCCGCAATATCGATACCTTCCCAGAAGCTGGCGCTTCCCACTAACACCGCGTGATCCAGTGTTCGGAATTTCTCAAGAAGATCGCGTCGAGTACCGAACCCCTGTCGCATAATCGGCCACTCGATCTCGTGTTTTTCATACAGATCACCAAGCAACTGCGCGACTCTCTCAACCGCACGCAAAGTGGTGCATAGCACCAAGGCGCCGCCCCGGCTAGCTTGAATTAGCGGGAACAACAAGTCCACAAACGCGGGTAAAAAATCGCCGGACTGGGGTGGAGGCAAATCGGAAGGGACATACAGCAGTGCCTGCTTGGAGTAATCGAAGGGGGACTCCATCCGCAAGCTAGTTGCGCCTTCAAGCCCCAAACGGGCAGTAAAGTGACTAAAGTCCCCATGAACCGACAACGTCGCTGATGTAAACACCCAGGCCTGCGACGTTTCACGATACTTGGCGAAGGCTTCTGCGACAGACAGAGGTGCGGCATGCATGCGCACGTGGTGTAACCCAAGTTCGATCCACCGTACGATCTGCTGGTCGACTTGTCCAGTGCGATCCCCCGCAGCGTCCCACTCATGCATCACTTGCTCTAACTCATGACAAGTGCGTGCAGCAATTGCAAGATCGGGATGCTTTTGCTCAAGTACTTTTAGCATGTCACCGATTTCGGAGATCGCTTGTTTTAGCTTTGAACGCGCTTCGTCAAATTGATGTCGATCGGAAAACGCGTCATACGTTACTTTGCGCGATGGGATTCTTTCAAGCGAGGCGCAAGATAATCTCAAGTCCTTGGCAGCCTGATCGATGCGGCGAGCCTGTTCCGACCAATTAGTCGACTCGCGTGCGTGCGCTAAACCTGCGGTTTCAACCAATTTTGCCAAATCCAGAAATTGGTGTGTCGAGATGCTTGTGCCGAGAAAGCGTGTTGCAGTGTCAGGAAGCTGATGCGCCTCGTCAAAGATTACCGTATCTGCTGCCGGCAGCAGATCTGTGACGCCCTCCTCTCGAAGCACGACATCGGCCATAAAGAGCGCATGGTTAATCACGACCACTTCGGCCTCTTGAGCCTGTCGGCGGGCTTTTAAAACAAAGCAATCTTTTACATGGGGACAATCCTGGCCCAGACAGTTTTCGCGAGTGGACGTGACACGCTGCCAGATATCGGCCTCTTCAGGTACAACCGCCAGATCTGCTCTATCACCGGTGGTCGATTGCTTCATGAAGGTCTGAATTTGCCGCAACTGATGGACTTCGGATCTGGACCTCAGGCCTCTATCCTCATTTTGCAGTTGCTCGAGATGATAGTGGCAGACATAATTACCACGCCCTTTTAACAATGCAATCGAGACGGGGATAGTCAGGGCGTCTCTGACGCGTGGCAGATCGCGGGTAAATAATTGATCTTGAAGGGTACGGGTACCGGTGGAAATTAGTACCTTGCCGCCACTGAGTAAAGCTGGGACGAGATAAGCCCAGGTTTTGCCTGTGCCAGTGCCCGCCTCGGCAATCAAGGTGCTGCGCGACGCAATGGTAAGTTCTACCGCTTCGGCCAACTCAATCTGGGCAGGACGAAGCCGATAACCGGGGGAGTTCAAAGCCAGTGGGCCTTGCTCAGAAAACACTGCTTTAATCGACGAATTGTGCATTCAAAAAACCTATCAGGTGCCTGATCATACTGCCTCAAATCGGATCCGCCGTCGGGATGTGGCAAAATCATCCGCTTCGCTTCAACGTTTTAAGTCTGATCAATGAGCATTGCTGAAAATCTGTCCGCCACCGCTTTAACTCGCATCATCACCCAATTAGCAAGCGAATTGTCGATTCGCCCTAACCAGATCCAGGCAGTCATCGAATTGCTTGACGATGGCTCAACCATTCCTTTCATTGCTCGATACCGCAAAGAGGCAACAGGCGGTCTGGATGACACCGTTTTACGCAATCTTGATGTGCGTTTGATTTACTTGCGGGATCTGGAAGAGCGTCGCGCGGCAATCCTTGCCTCGATAACGGAGCAAAACAAACTGACGCCTGAACTCGGCACTTTGATCGACCAGGCGGATACCAAACAACGGCTGGAGGATTTGTATGCTCCGTTCAAGCCCAAGCGTCGCACACGCGCCCAAATAGCCCGTGAAGCCGGTCTGGAGCCACTGGCAGACGCAATCCTGGCGGATCTAGAATGCGATCCAATGACGATCGCAGCGGGCTATCTTAATGCCGAAGCTAACATCGCCGATGCAAAGACCGCACTTGACGGTGCGCGCGACATCTTGGCCGAGCGTTACGCAGAAAATGCGGACTTGCTCGAAGACATGCGTACCCATCTGTGGTCGACCGGTTATCTATATTCAAAAGTTGCTGAAGGTAAAGAAACTGAAGGAGAAAATTTTCGTGACTGGTTTGATTTCAATGAGCCTTTGCGCACACTGCCCTCGCATCGCATTCTGGCGCTGTTGCGTGGTCGTCAACAAGGCATGCTTGAGATCCGAGTGGGCTTAGAGGCCTCCCTGGATGCGCTGGTGCCCCACCCTTGCGTAGTCAGGATCGGTCAGTTTCTGAAGTTAGGTAAGGATCTATTTGAGCTAGCGCCCTCGCCTCGCGCAAAATGGCTAGCGGATGTTTGCCGCTGGACGTGGCGAGTCAAGCTGCTCACCAGTTTCGAGAGCGAAATGGTGACACGCTTGCGCGAGACTGCTGAGGCAGAGGCAGTAAGAGTTTTTGCTGCAAATTTGAAAGATCTGTTGTTGGCAGCGCCAGCTGGAGCGAAGGCCGTTCTAGGTTTGGATCCGGGCATTCGCACAGGGGTCAAGGTAGCGGCCATCGACAAGACAGGTAAAATAGTCGAGACTCATACCGTCTACCCTTTTGAACCTCGACGCGATCGTGAAGGATCGATTGCCATCCTCGCAGGCATCGCGCGCAAACATCAGATCGAACTCGTTGCTATCGGTAACGGCACGGCCTCGCGCGAGACAGAGAAACTGGTTGGGGACATGATGGCAGCGCATCCTGATCTGAAGCTCACACGCGTTGTTGTGTCTGAGGCAGGTGCCTCGGTTTATTCGGCCTCTGAATTGGCGGCGCTTGAATTCCCCGAACTGGATGTGAGCTTGCGTGGCGCAGTATCTATCGCTCGCCGCTTGCAAGACCCACTAGCTGAGCTAGTCAAGATTGATCCTAAAGCAATCGGGGTTGGCCAGTATCAACACGATTTGAATCAACGCGAACTTGCCCGCTCACTCGATGCAGTGGTCGAGGATTGCGTCAATGGTGTTGGGGTGGATGTGAATACTGCATCGGTCGCTTTGTTGACCCGTGTTTCAGGTCTCAATAGCACCTTGGCTAAAAACATCGTTGCCCGTCGCGATGAAAAAGGTGCTTTCCAAAATCGCCGCCAATTGCTCGATGTTTCAAGGTTCGGTGAGAAAGCGTTTGAACAGGCGGCTGGATTTTTGCGCATTGCTAACGGTGACAATCCCTTGGACGCCTCTTCAGTTCATCCCGAGGCTTATCCTGTTGTCGAACGCATATTGAAGAAAATTGCAGCCGACGTCAAAGATGTGATTGGTCATCGCGAGAAGCTACAAGGACTATCGCCTTCAGAGTTCACCGATGAGAAATTTGGTGTGCCGACAGTACGCGATATTCTGACTGAACTCGAGAAACCAGGCCGTGATCCACGCCCTGAGTTCAAAACCGCTACCTTCAAAGAAGGTGTTGAGACGTTGAAGGATTTGATGCCTGGGATGATTCTCGAGGGGGTCGTGACAAACGTAGCCAACTTTGGGGCCTTTGTGGATATCGGTGTTCATCAGGACGGTCTGGTGCATATCTCGGCTTTGGCTGATAAATTTGTGTCCGATCCGCGTGACGTAGTGCGCGTGGGACAAATGGTGAAAGTCAGGGTGCAAGAAGTTGATGTGGCGCGTAAGCGTATTGCCTTGACGATGCGGCTGAATGACGACGCATCACCTGCCAGGTCGAATGGTTCTGGCGTCAGTAACGGTGCCAAAGGTACCTCAGGCGCACGGCCTGCTTCGGGCAAACAAAGACCAATGGGGCAGTCTGAGTCTGCGTCAGGCGGAGCGATGGCAGCAGCATTTGCCAAGCTCAAGCGGTAAGATGATCGAAACTGACTAACGTCGACAGAGGTCATCATGATTCGTAAACTAATTAGCAGTGGGTCGCCCTTTGAAGCGAAGATGGGCTACTCAAGAGCGGTTGTCGTGGGCGAATGGGTTTTCGTCTCAGGCACCACTGGATTCGACTACTCGAACATGACGATTTCGGACTCAGTGTCTGAACAAGCTGACCAGTGCTTTAAAAATATTGAGTATGCATTGCGACAAGCGAATGCTTCGCTTGCTGATGTGGTTCGTGTGCACTACATTTTGCCTGTGGCGGACGACTTCGAGCCTTGTTGGCCAGTGCTTCAGCGCTATTTTGGTGATATCCGACCTGCGGCGACGATGTTCGTCGCCGGGTTAGCTGATCCAAGAATGAAAATCGAAATCGAAGTGACTGCACTTCTCTCTGCAAACCACTAATAAAAGAGGCTAATCATGCGTGAAAGAATCTTACAGAGCAGTGACTTCCATCAGCCTAACGTAGGAGAGCCCATCAGGTCAGTCGCCAGTGAGTCTCAAGATTCAGCCGTGATCGCCTGGTATGTACAACCAGGCCAACGCATTAGCCCCCACCTTCACCCTGTGGGCCAGGACACGTGGATTATTCAGTCAGGAACAGGGGACTATCAATTCGATTTAACAGGCTCGACAAGACTGATTAAAGCGGGAGATGTGGTGATTGCTCATCGGGGCGAAGTGCATGGCGTCTTAAACAGCGGCAAAGAGCCATTGATTTTTGTATCGGTAGTTTCACCCGCTGCGGCTGGCTACGAATTAATGACAGCGTGATCGATGAGCGCTCAATCGCTTGCAGTGGGCACCATCACTGCTCGCAATGTTTGCAGCAGCAAGTCTCGGTCAGCCATGGATGCTACAGCCGTGCCTGTTGCCACAATTTGCCCGTCAAGGGACAAGTCAAAAGCAGTCTCACCCTGTAGAACAATAAAATCATCTGCATGACCCTGCTCGAGCTGTTTACGGACAGCACCGGCTTGTTTGGGATCGGCATAGGCAATTGAGCAAAAGAGCTCTGTGCCATCAGGGGCTAAGAATCTAAACCTGAACTGACCCGTTTCGTCTCGAAAGCTCACATAGCGGGCTGCTTTACCACCTTTGTTTGCGGATCCACCCTGTACAGTCGCTTTGTCCGCACTACCCGATAGTTTGCGAATCCCGACGGATTGTCTGAGCGTTTGCATAAAAGGCGTTGCGATTTTGCGTGCCTTCTCTGCACCGGCAGCCAAGGCTTCCTCAATCTGTTCAGGGTTTTGCATCAAGGCTTCGTACCTGTCACGCATCGGTGCAAGTTCGACTTCAATCTGCTCGCACAAACGTTGCTTGGCCTCACCCCAACTGAGCCCTGCGGTGAGGTCTGCATGAAACGCTTTCGATTCCTCTGGGCGAGCAAACGCTTTGTAAATCAAATAAAGGTGTGATGCATCTGCATCTTTGGGCTCGCCCGGTCCCAATGAATCGGTCACGATACGGGCAACGGCGGTTTTTAGAGCCTTGGGACCACCTTCAAACAAGGGGATCGTGTTGTTGTAACTCTTTGACATCTTGCGACCATCCAGGCCGGGCAAAGTGGCAACGTCCTCAGCGATGACAGCCTCAGGTAAAACAAAAAACTCTTTACCCGCACCGAACAAATGATTAAAGCGCTGTGCGATATCACGGGTCATTTCGATATGCTGGATTTGATCGCGTCCGACCGGTACATGATGCGCGTTAAACATCAGAATATCGGCGGCCATCAAGACAGGGTAAGAAAACAGGCCCATTGTCACGCCGTCATCCTCATCCACGCCTTTAACATGGTTCTGATCAACAGAGGCTTTATAAGCGTGGGCGCGATTCATCATCCCCTTGGCAGTCACGCAAGTCAGCATCCAGCTGAGTTCTGGAATCTCGGGGATATCAGATTGACAATAGAAGGTCACACGTGAAGGATCGAGACCACAAGCGAGCCAAGTAGCTGCGATCTCCAGACGCGAGCGAGCGATACGATCTGGATCTTCGCATTTGATCAGCGCGTGATAGTCGGCCAGAAAGAAAAACGCGTCAACCGTTGGGCTTTGGCTGGCCAGAATGGCAGGGCGAATCGCGCCCACGTAGTTGCCAAGATGAGGGGTGCCAGAAGTAGTGATACCGGTGAGGACGCGCGAATTCATGGTGGCTTTGTTATTCAAGTATTAAAGATCGACAGTATCACGGCGCTCAGACTCGAGATACTCTTTGGACTGCATCTCAAGAATACGCGACACCGTGCGATGAAATTCGTTAGACATGGCGCCAGTGGTGTAAAGCTCTTCAGGTTCGCCTTCTGCAGACATAATCAGCTTAACTTTGTGATCGTAAAACACATCGATTAGCCAGGTAAAACGACGGGCTTCCGAGGCGTTTCTTGGCCCCATGATCGGCACAGCAGACAAGATCACCGCGTGAAACCGGCTGGCTAGTTCAAGATAATCATTTTGCGATCTTGGTCCACCACACAGCGTAGCGAAGTCAAACCACACGACTGATCCAGCCAACTGCTTGGCGCGAATTTCGCGATGCTCAATCAGCAAGATAGGTTCAATCGGTGCCGTGTCTGCAAGCTGGTTGAACGTCTCTTGCAAAGCCAGGTCAGCCTCAGGCGTTAAAGGCGTGTGATAGCACTTGACCTGCTCCAGAGTACGGCGACGATAGTCAATGCCAGCATCTACATTCAATACATCCATCTTGCGCTTGATTAACTCAATGGCTGGCAAGATACGATCGCGATGCAAGCCGTCTGGGTACAAGGTTGAAGGTTCGTAATTGGATGTCATGATGAAAGACACGCCATTTTCGAAGAGCTTCAGCAACAGTCTGTGCAGGATCATCGCATCAGCAACGTCAGAGACATGAAACTCGTCAAAGCAGATCAGCCGGTAACTTTTGGCAAGGCGCTTGGCAACTTCATCTAAAGGATCTTGCGTGCCTTTGACTTCGTCCAACTGTCTGTGCACACTTCGCATGAACTCGTGAAAATGCAGCCTAGTCTTACGTTTGACAGGCACATTCGCGTAAAACGCATCCATCAGAAAGCTTTTGCCGCGACCAACCCCACCCCAAAGATAAACACCCCTCGGTACCTCTGGTCTGGACACGAGCTTTTTAAACGTATTGGACCGCTTGGACATGAAAGCAAGCCAATCTTCGTAGTAGCGCTGAAGTCGCTCGACTGCAGCCAGTTGCGCCGCGTCTGACTGATAGCCACGCTCTTTCAGGACATTTTCGTAGTATTCAACGACATTCATACGCAGCTCGAACAACCATCAGACAAAATCACACGCGCAAAGAACAAGTGCGCAGATAAACAAAAGTCTGGATAGGCGCGAAACGCCTAACCAGACCGTTGAGCAAACCAGCACCGATCAGAAATTAAGCGTGCGCTTATCAACGGCCAAAGCCGCTTCTTTCATTGATTCGGACAAGGTAGGATGAGCATGGCAAATACGAGCAATGTCTTCGGCTGCACCACGGAACTCCATGATGGTGACAGCTTCTGCAATCAACTCGGACGCCATCGGGCCAATGATGTGCACGCCAAGGACTTCGTCTGTCTTGGCATCAGCCAAAATTTTGACAAAACCAGTGGTATCACCCAAGGCTCGAGCACGACCGTTGGCCAGGAAGGGGAAGCTTCCTGACTTGTACTCATGGCCCGCCGCTTTGAGCTGCTGCTCAGTTTGACCAACCCAGGCAATTTCCGGTGAGGTGTAGATTACCCAAGGGATAGTATTGAAGTTGACATGACCGTGCTGACCGGCGATACGCTCGGCCACGGCAACGCCCTCTTCTTCAGCTTTATGAGCCAGCATCGGGCCACGTACCACGTCACCCACGGCCCAGACATTTGCCAGATTAGTTTTGCAATCACCATCGACTTCGACGAAGCCACGCTGGTCAAGCTTCAAGCCAACGGACTCAGCGTTCAGGCCGCCTGTATACGGGACCCGGCCAATCGATACGATCAACTTATCCACCACCAGTTTTTGCTCTGCACCTGCCGCATCCACGTAAGGGACGGTGACTTGTTTTGCCGTCTTTTTGATCTCGCCAATCTTGACGCCCATGCTGATCTTCAAGCCTTGCTTGGTGAACAACTTTTGCGCTTCTTTGGCAACTTGTGTATCGACAGCCGCGAGAAACTCGGGCATGGCTTCAAGAATCGTCACCTCAGCACCCAAGCGACGCCAGACACTTCCCATCTCAAGACCAATAACACCTGCGCCAATCACGCCAAGCGTTTTGGGTACGGCAGAAATGTTCAGGGCACCGTCGTTTGACAAGACTTGTTGCTCATCAAAAGGCAAGCCTGGTAATTCGCGTGCTGACGAACCCGTTGCAATCACAACGTGTGTTGCGGTCAAGTCTGCTTCGGTTGTGCCGCTGACTTTGATCGCCCATTTTCCATCAACCTGACCAGCAAAAGAGCCTTTGCCATGAAAGAAGGCAATCTTGTTCTTTTTGAACAGATACAAGATGCCATCATTATTTTGCTTCACTACATTATTTTTACGACCAATCATCGTATCAAGTTTGAGTGAAACGCCCTTAACCTCAATACCGTGTTCGGCAAAGTGGTGATTGGCTTGATCAAAGTGTTCAGAGGACTGCAATAGGGCTTTCGAGGGGATGCAACCGACATTGGTGCAAGTACCGCCCGGTGCTGGGCCTCCTTGCCCATTCTGCCAAGCATCGATACAGGCAACTGACTTACCCAGTTGCGCCGCACGAATCGCGGCGATATAGCCGCCAGGGCCCGCACCAATCACTACAACATCAAAATTATTCGACATAAATCTCTCGTATTAGATTTCGAGCAACATGCGCTGCGGATCTTCAAGCGCATCTTTCATTGCAACCAGAGCCAGCACCGCTTCGCGACCATCAATAATGCGATGGTCGTAGGACAGTGCCAAGTAATTGATGGGGCGAATCACAATTTGCCCGTTCTCAACAACTGGACGATCTTTGGTCGCATGAACACCCAGAATTGCTGACTGAGGTGGATTGATGATTGGGGTAGACAACATCGAACCGAAGACACCACCATTAGAGATCGAGAACGTACCACCAGTCATTTCTTCGATACCAAGCTTGCCCTCCGACGCACGTTTGCCAAAGTCAGCAATCGTTTTTTCGATATCGGCGATGGTCATCTGATCGGCGTTACGCAAAATTGGCACAACCAATCCACGAGGGCTTCCCACAGCGATACCAATGTCGAAATAGCCGTGATAGATAATATCTTTACCGTCGACCGAGGCGTTGACAACGGGATAACGTTTAAGCGCAGCAACCGCCGCTTTCACGAAGAAAGACATGAACCCGAGTTTCACGCCGTGCTCTTTTTCGAATTTATCTTTGTACTGGTTGCGCAGATCGATCACGCCTTTCATGTTGACTTCATTGAAAGTCGTCAAAATCGCATTGTCTTGCTGCGACTGAAGCAAACGTTCAGCGACACGCGCACGCAGACGACTCATCGGAACACGTTGTTCTGGGCGACCGTCTAACGATTGACTCATCGGCATAGCTGGATTCGCCAACGGTGCAGCCTTGGCAGGCGCAGCGACTGGCGCGGAGCCTGCAGAGAGTGCGTCGCCTTTGGTAATGCGACCGTCACGACCACTGCCTTCGATGCCTGCAGCGCTCAGACCTTTGTCGGCCAGAATTTTTGAGGCAGCAGGTGAAGCGATGCCTGCTGTCGCCGAGACGGCGGCAGGCGCTGATGCTGGTGCTGCTGTTACCGGCGCAGCGGCTGTTGCCGCGGGAGCCACAGCTGAGGCCTTGCCGTCTGTATCAATCTTAGCAAGCACTTCACCTGAAGTGACCATACTGCCATCAGCCTTTACGATTTCAGCCAACACGCCGGATGCAGGCGCAGGAACTTCCATGACCACTTTATCGGTTTCGATTTCAATGAGGATTTCGTCAGCAGTGATCGCGTCACCTGGCTTTTTTTTCCAGGTCATTAAAGTTGCTTCTGCGACTGATTCGGACAATTGCGGGACGACAACGTCGGTGATAGCCATTATTTGGATTCCGTAGTTTTGAAACGATAGTTTTTAAGATTATTTAGTCAAAGCAAAGCTCTTGAACTTGCCAAAAGCCTGTTCTACCAGCGCTTTTTGCTGCTCTTGGTGTTTGGCGAGATAACCAACAGCTGGTGATGCTGAAGCAGGTCGACCAGAATAGCCAAGCTTTTGTCCTTCGGTCATGTTTTCGTACAAGTGATGCTGTACGTAATACCAAGGACCTTGGTTCTGTGGCTCATCTTGTACCCAAACCACTTCTGTTGCTTTAGGATATTTTTTAAGCTCAGTCTCAAAAGTCTTATGGGCAAAAGGATATAACTGCTCAACACGGACAATCGCTGTCGTTTTGTCTTCGCGCTCGCGACGGCCATTGACCAGGTCGTAGTAAACCTTACCCGAGCAAACCAATACGCGTTTGACATTAGCTGCGTTCACGGCGTCATCAACTTCACCGATGATGGGCTGGAACCGTCCTTTTGCCAGGTCTGATAGTGGCGAGCTTGCATCTTTATTGCGAAGCAGCGATTTGGGGGTGAAAATCACCAACGGCTTACGGAACTTGCGAATCATCTGACGACGAAGCAAGTGGAAGATTTGCGAAGCGCTGGTTGGCTGAACCGCCTGGATATTGTTGTCTGCACAAAGCTGCAAGAAGCGCTCGATGCGGGCCGATGAGTGCTCTGGGCCTTGACCCTCGTAGCCGTGTGGCAACATCAGCGTCAAACCGCTTTGACGACCCCACTTCGCCTCACCAGACACAATAAACTGATCGATCACCACTTGCGCGCCGTTCACGAAGTCGCCAAACTGAGCTTCCCAGATGGTGAGTGTGTTGGGATCAGCGCATGAATAGCCATACTCAAAGCCCAGCACCGCTTCTTCGGACAGGACCGAGTCAATCACAACAAACGGTGCCTGACCTGCTGACACATTTTGCAGAGGGATGTAACTGCCATCATCCCAGCGTTCGCGATTTTGATCGTGCAACACAGCATGTCTGTGAGTGAACGTGCCACGGCCCGAATCCTGACCGGTTATACGAACCGAGAAACCAGAGCTAACCAGCGTCGCAAACGCAAGATGCTCACCCATACCCCAATCCAGATTCAACTCACCGCGCGCCATATTGCGACGGTCGTTAAGCAATTTGGACACTAACTGATGCGGAGTGAAACCTTCAGGGACCTGTGTAAGCTTTTCACCAATCCGCTTGAGTTCTGCGAGTGGCACGCCAGTGTCAGCGTGATCGGTCCATTTAGCTTCCAGGAAAGGCGACCAATCAATCGCAAACTTGCTCTTGTAGTTAGTCAGAACCGGCTCGATGGTGCGTTTGCCGTCTTCCATGTACTGGCGGTAGTCTTTAACAAGCTGATCGCCCTCGCCTTCCTTCAGTACGCCCTGCGCAGTCAGTTTGTCTGAGTAGAACTTGCGAGTGCCAGGATGGACGCCGATACGCTTGTACATCAAAGGCTGGGTCAAGGCAGGCGTATCCTGCTCATTATGACCAAGCTTACGGAAACAGACAATATCGACTACAACATCGCGGCCAAACTCCATCCTGAAATCAAGTGCCAGGCGCGTAACAAAAGCCACCGCTTCTGGATCATCCCCATTGACGTGAAACACGGGTGCCTCGATCATTTTCGAAACATCGGTACAGTAAATCGTCGAGCGTGTATCGCGTGGATCTGAGGTGGTGAAACCAATCTGGTTGTTGACCACTAGATGGACCGTACCACCTGTACCGTAGCCGCGTGTCTCCGCCAAGTTAAGGGTCTCCATGACCACGCCCTGACCTGCGAACGCAGCATCACCATGTACGAGTACAGGCAGGACTTGCCGATGGCCCTCGGCACCGCGTCGTTCTTGACGCGCGCGGACGCTACCTTCAACCACAGGATTCACGATTTCGAGGTGTGAAGGATTAAAGGCCAAAGACAGGTGAACCGGACCGCCTGGAGTAGACAGGTCGCTCGAGAAACCATTGTGATATTTGACGTCGCCATCAGTCAAACCATCTGCGTGTTTGCCTTCAAACTCGGCAAACAAATCGCCAGGCATTTTGCCCATGATGTTAACCAGCACGTTCAAACGTCCGCGGTGAGCCATGCCGACGACGATTTCCTGTACGCCCGAATCACCACCGTGGTTCACTAGCTCGTCCATCGAGACAATCAGGCTTTCACCACCTTCGAGTGAAAACCGCTTTTGACCGACGTACTTTGTGTGCAGGAAGCGCTCAAGGCCTTCAGCCTCGGTTAACTGCTGTAATAGATGACGCTTACGCTCAGGCGCCACTTCAGGTGCACTGCGAGAGGGTTCAAGACGCTCAACAATCCAGCGTTTAATCGCCGGATCGGAAATATGCATAAACTCAGCACCGACTGAGCGGCAGTAAGTATCGCGTAGACATTTCAGGATCTCACGCAAAGTCATCGTGGACGATGACGTGAAGTTCGTGTTTGTTGCAGAGAAAGTTTGATCCAGATCTGCTTCAGTCAGACCATAAAAAGCGGGATCAAGCTCAGGTATTGAGGGGCGATCTTGCCGCTTCAGCGGATCAAGGTCGGCCCAGCGCGAACCAAGCGAACGATAGGCCGCAATCAAAGTCTGGACGTGAACTTGTTTCATTGCCACGGCAAGGTCTGGTTCGCTGCCGCGTTGAACAAAAGCATTTGCTTTCGCACGCTGAGCAAAGGACTCGACGATGGGGGCGTGAGCTTGATCTCGGGTGGCTTCTCTGCCATCCGTTGCAGGCATATGCTGCAACTGATCAAAGTAGGTGCGCCAGTTATCTGGCACTGAACCTGGATTATCCAGGTAAGCCTCGTAGAGTTCTTCTACGTAAGGAGCATTGCCCCCGAAGAGGTAGGAGTTTTGCAGAAAATCTAATTGCGTTGACATATGACGCTTCACCTTGTCGAGTGCTTCACTCGTTACGATGCAGGGATACCTTCCGCTTACTTGGCCAGACCAATTTGCGGATAGCGAGGCAGAAGGCGGTTTATAAGAGCCTTTAGAGCCGGCAACGAAGTATAACCTTTTAGTTACAAATTACGCAGAAATCGCAGCCAGCTTTAATCAATGCGAGCAAATATTACGCTTAAGTTTGTTTCAATTACGATAATTTTTAATGCTGCGCTGCTACATTAATCAGATTAAAGCACTCGCATCAACGATGTGATGATGCAAAAAAAATGCCGCGACACGCGGCATTTTTTTCTTTAACACACTAACGATCAACGCTGTACATCACGAGCCGTTGCGCCAACAAACAACTGGCGGGGACGACCGATCTTGTATTCAGGATCGGAAATCATTTCGTTCCACTGGGCTATCCAGCCTACTGTGCGAGCCAGGGCGAAGATTGCTGTAAAGAGCGCCGTCGGTACACCAATCGCCCGTTGCACAATACCGGAGTAGAAGTCAACGTTCGGATATAGCTTGCGATCAACAAAGTACTGATCTTCAAGCGCGATTCGTTCGACTTCCATTGCCAGCTTGAACAAAGGATCATTCTCAAGACCAAGCGATGCAAGCACTTCCTTGCACGTCTGTTGCATCAGCTTCGCACGTGGGTCGTAGTTTTTGTAAACGCGATGGCCAAATCCCATCAGCCGAACGCCTGAGTTCTTGTCTTTTACCTGCTCCATGAATTGACCGACATACGACATGCCGCCCTTCGCCTGGATCTCTTCAAGCATGTTCAAGCAAGCTTCGTTTGCACCGCCGTGAGCAGGACCCCACAGGCAAGCAACGCCTGCAGCTATCGCCGCAAAAGGATTCGTGCCAGAAGAACCGCACAACCGAACGGTTGACGTGGACGCATTCTGCTCGTGATCTGCATGCAGGATAAAAATACGATCCAGCGCGCGTTCAACAACCGGATTGACGACGTAATCTTCGCAAGGTGTCGCAAACATCATGCGCAAGAAGTTGCCGGTATACGACAAGTTATTTTGTGGATAGATAAAAGGCTGGCCTTGCGAGTACTTGTAAGCCATTGCAACAAGGGTTGGCATTTTAGCAATCATACGGATCGCGGAGACGTGACGACTATGCTCATCCGTGATGTCAGTCGAGTCGTGGTAGAAGGCCGACATCGCGCCGACTAAGCCGGTCAGCACCGCCATGGGATGCGCATCGCGGCGGAAGCCTCGCATGAAAAAGTGCATCTGCTCATTTACCATCGTGTGATGGGTAATCAGATCATCAAAAGCAAGTTTTTCTTTTGAGTCAGGCAAATCACCGTTCAAGATCAAGTAACAGATGTCCATAAAGTCGCAGTTGACAGCCAACTGTTCGATTGGATAGCCACGATACAGAAGCTCGCCTTTATCGCCATCAATATAGGTGATGCTTGACGAACATGCCGCTGTAGACAAGAAACCGGGATCGTAGGTGAATTTACCCGTTTGACCATATAACTTACGGATATCAATGACCTGCGGGCCAACCGAACCATCGTACATGGGGAACTCGACGGAAGGTGAACCATCTGAAAACGACAGCGTGGCTTTATTGTCTGCTAGTTTCATTTATATCTATCCTGTTATTAATCAAAGCCTGCGAATTTGACCTAAGACGTCGTGTACAGCCTTCCGGTCAAGGGCACCTGTTGGCTCGACTCTGCCCAATAGTAAATCAAGCAACTCGTTATCACCTAAGTCGAACAACTGAGTCAGTGCGCTGACATCAGTGTCACTCAGTTTGTCCTGATAAGCATCGAGGTATTCGGTGAATATCAGATCATTTTCAAGAAGTCCGCGCCGGGCACGCCAGCGCAGCCTCGTTCTATCCAGATCCGTCAAACTACTCAAAGTTTATATCCTGTTATACCGTGCGACGAACAAGCATCTCTTTGATCTTGCCAATTGCCTTCGAAGGATTCAAGCCTTTAGGGCAAACATCGACACAATTCATGATGGTGTGACAACGGAACAAACGATATGGATCTTCGAGATTATCAAGACGCTCACCTGTTGCCTGATCGCGACTATCAGCAATGAATCGATAGGCCTGAAGCAAACCAGCAGGACCGACAAACTTGTCAGGGTTCCACCAGAATGAAGGGCAAGAAGTCGAGCAGCAGGCGCACAAGATGCACTCATAGAGGCCATCGAGTTCTTCGCGCGCCTCAGGTGATTGGAGACGTTCTTTCTCTGGCGGAGGCGTGTCGTTAATCAGATACGGATGGACCGAGTGATACTGATTAAAGAAGTGTGTCATATCGACAACCAGATCGCGAATCACTGGCAAACCGGGCAAAGGACGCAAAACCACGGGTTCTTTCAACTCAAGCATGTTGGTCGTACAAGCCAAACCATTTTTGCCGTTGATGTTCATCGCATCTGAACCGCAGACGCCTTCCCGACACGACCGGCGCAAGGTCAATGAGTCATCCACATCCAGCTTGATGCGCTGCAATGCGTCAAGCAACATCTTGTCCGTAGGCTGCAACTCGACTTCGAGCTTTTGCATGTAAGGACGCTCATCCTTGTCAGGATCGTAGCGGTAGATTTCAAACTTAACAATACGCTTTGTGCTCATGATAGGTATCCTGATGCTGTCTTAGAATGTGCGGACTTTAGGCGGGAAACTTTCAACCGTCAGCGGCTTCAAGTTCACTGGCTTGTAATCCAGGCGATTGCCCTCTGAGTACCACAAGGTGTGCTTGATCCAGTTCTCATCATCACGCTCAGGATGATCATCAAGTGCGTGAGCACCGCGACTTTCAGTACGAGCCGCTGCCGAGTGGATGGTCGACCGAGCAACTTCAATCATGTTTGACAATTCAAGCGCTTCGATACGAGCCGTGTTGAAGACTTTCGATTTGTCTTTGAATGCGATGTTCTCGACCTTATCTGCCAGGGCATCAATTTTGGTCACGCCTTCTTTCAGCGAGGCAATGGTACGGAACACGCCACAATGTTTTTGCATTGCGTTGCGGATCTCGTTACCGACCGCCTGGGTTTTTTCCCCATCAGTTCTGGTTTCAAGCGCATCCACCCGCGCCAGCGAGAAATCCACTGACTCTTGTGGCAATGGTTGATGATGGTGCTGTTTCTCTGGGTGAGCACTGACAATGTGATTGCCAGCGGCACGTCCAAACACGATCAAGTCGAGCAAGGAGTTTGTACCCAAGCGATTAGCACCGTGTACAGACGTCGCCGAACACTCGCCGATTGCGTAAAGCCCGTTTACTACGCTTAATTCACCGTTTGACCAGTTAGTAACCTGACCATGAATATTGGTCGGGATACCACCCATCTGATAGTGGATCGTCGGGACAACAGGGATAGGCTCTTTAGTAGCATCCACGTTTGCAAACTTGTGACCGATCTCAAGAATCGAGGGCAAGCGCTTGTTGATGACATCGGAGCCGAGATGATCGAGCTTGAGATGGACATAGGCACCATCCGGACCACAGCCGCGGCCTTCTTTGATCTCTTGATCCATACAACGCGAAATGAAGTCACGCGGAGCCAGATCTTTCATGGTTGGCGCATAGCGCTCCATGAAGCGTTCACCGTCTTTATTCAACAGGATGCCGCCTTCGCCCCGAACACCTTCCGTGATGAGCACACCGGCACCAGCCACGCCGGTTGGGTGAAACTGCCAGAACTCCATATCCATCATCGGGATACCAGCACGGGCAGCCATACCCATACCGTCACCGGTGTTAATGAAAGCATTTGTCGACGCGGCCCAGATACGGCCAGCACCGCCCGTGGCAATCACTGTTGTCTTGGCTTCAAAAATAAAGATTTCGCCAGTTTCCATCTCAAGGGCGGTAACGCCCAAGACGTCCCCAGCTTCATTACGCAGCAAATCCAGCGCCATCCACTCGACAAAGAACTGAGTACGTGACGCGACGTTGCGTTGATAGAGCGTATGCAGCAAGGCATGCCCGGTGCGGTCAGCAGCAGCACAGGCTCGCTGGACAGGCTTTTCACCGAAGTTGGCACTGTGGCCACCAAAAGGCCGCTGATAAATCGTGCCATCTGGATTGCGGTCAAACGGCATTCCAAAATGCTCGAGCTCGTACACGGCATTAGGCGCTTCACGACACATGAATTCAATTGCATCTTGATCACCCAGCCAATCTGAACCCTTGACTGTGTCATACATGTGCCACAACCACTTGTCTTCGCTCATATTGCCGAGCGAGGCACCAATACCGCCTTGGGCAGCAACGGTGTGCGAGCGCGTGGGGAATACTTTAGACAACACTGCAACCGATAAACCTGCATTGGCAAGCTGGAGCGAGCAGCGCATGCCAGCGCCGCCGGCACCGACAACCACCACATCAAACTGGCGGCGCGGAATAGAAGATTTGATAGCGACCACGGCTTAGTTTCTCCAGAGGATATTAATAAAGTACACGACCGATCCGACAAGCCATAGCAAAGTCATGACCATCAAAAACAGACGTACACCCACATTACCGACATAATCCATCCAGATGTCGCGAACACCAATCCAAGCATGCCAGGCAAGCGAGATCATCGTGAGCGACGCCAGGATTTGCCCGATTGGCATCATCACAACGGTGAAAGTGAAGAGGTTGTGCCAGCCTTGATAAGTGAAGCCCGACATCGTCAGGATGCCAATCAACAGAATCAGTGTGTACACAGCCATAATGATTGCAGTCACTCGTTGAGCCAAATACTCAAAAGTGCCGTAATGCGCGCCTACAACTAAGCGCTTGGTACCGATTTTTTCGTTTAACGCCATGATTTACCAAGCTCCGAATAATTTGAGCGCAAAAACGAGGGTGAGCCCGAGACTGACACCCATCACGATCCCCGCGCTTTTTTGCGCTGATTGCTTATCCATGCCGATGTGCAGATCAAGCACGAGGTAACGGATGCCAGCACAGAAATGGTGCAGATATCCCCAGATGAACGCCAGCAGTATCAGTTTGACAATGACGTAGCTGGTTGCGGCTGAGATCAGGTTGTATCCGGCCTCAGAGGTAAAACTCATCGCAAACAAGCCGATCAGCACAGGCAAAGCCAGAAACAACAAGGCGCCGCTGGCACGATGAAGAATCGACACTTTGCCTGCCAATGGCAGACGATAGGCAAAAAGAATCTGAGGAACACTGATATTTTTGAACTGCGGGCGCGGTTTTTGCGCTGAATCTGACATAACGACCTCAATGTGAGCGTTTTGATACTAGGTGGAAACCACTATATTCTCGCCGATATACAACCCCTGTACAAGGCGAACCTGCTGAATCCTACTTTCTATGTTGAATAGCCTGCCTTTTCTGTCAATTAAGCGTCACTGACTAAAACCGACCAATCCAGGTGAGTTGGTCTCAAATCAAACTATTACGGTAGTAATAGTGATCGGTCAGATAATGTCCAGTTCGTAGTTCTACTGGCCGGTCGGCGTAAGTATACGAAATTCGATCCACCTTTAATAACGGCTTACCAGCCTCTATCCCTAATAGGGTCGAAAACTCGGTTGAAGCCGCTACCGCAGTCAGCTTTTCTTCAGCTCGGACCATGTTGACCCCGAATTTTGACTCAAGAAGCCCATACAAAGGCCCTACATAAGATGTGAGTATGTCGGCGGACAAGCCATTAAAGAGCGCTGCCGGCAGGAAAATATCATCAACCACCGCAGCTTTGCCCGCAAACGACAAAACGCGCCTGATCGCGATCACAGAATCCCCTGCCTTGAGCCCAAGGGAGCGAGCCATCTCAGCGTTAGCGCGTTGGCGCTTGCAACTCAAGACCTTACTTTGCGGTGGCTGCTGCTCCCCACTATTTGGTGCCAAACGCAAAAATCTGAAGCGGATCTTCGCTTCGTGGTGGGTCGCAACAAAAGTGCCTTTACCTTGCCTTCTGATCAGGAGATGTTCAGCCGCCAGTTCGTCGACCGCTTTCCGCACAGTGCCCTGGCTTACTTGAAAGCGAGCAGCCAACTCCATCTCACTGGGGATAGCCTCACCGGGTTTCCACTCACCTTCATCCAGCGCACGTACCAGCATCCCCTTTATCTGCTGATAAAGCGGGCTAAAAGCTGCGGTAAGCTTAGCAAGACTTCCCGGGTGACTGCGATCGGAATCTGACATTAACTTCATCGTGAAGGTTGATGCGCGTATTTTGGCACACAAGGCCACAGCCGTCCAATGCTCTTGTGTCTTATATAAGATATAAGATTAATTGACGTGTATGGGAAATTATCCTAAGATACCGGTCGAATTCGACGAAGTCCTATACAACTCGTCAAGCCGAATAAAAAAGCTAAACTCGGTTTCTAAAATATTGAGTTTCCTTAAACAGCCCTCTCGGAGATTGTTATGTCCAAACCCGCCATCCGCGTCGCGGTAACCGGTGCCGCCGGCCAGATTGGTTACGCCCTGCTGTTCCGTATTGCATCTGGCGAGATGCTCGGTAAAGATCAACCCGTTATTTTGCAGCTGCTTGAAATCCCCGATGAAAAGGCGCAAAAAGCGCTCAAAGGCGTGATGATGGAGCTTGACGATTGCGCATTCCCCTTGCTGCAATCGATGTCTGCTCACAGTGACCCGCTCGAGGCTTTCAAAGATGTTGAAGTTGCTCTGCTGGTCGGTTCGCGTCCTCGTGGTCCAGGGATGGAGCGCAAAGACTTGCTTACGATCAATGCACAAATCTTTACCGCCCAGGGCAAAGCACTCAATCAGGTTGCCAACCGTAACGTCAAAGTTCTGGTAGTCGGTAATCCTGCGAACACCAACGCTTATATCGCCATGAAATCGGCGCCAGATCTGCCGGCTAAAAACTTCACAGCGATGTTACGCCTCGATCACAACCGTGCCCTGTCACAACTGGCTACAAAAATGGCCAAGCCGGTTGCAGAAATTCAAAAACTGGCAGTGTGGGGCAATCACTCGCCTACCATGTACCCTGACTACCGCTTCGCAACGATCGGCGGTCAAAGCGTGCCAGCGATCATCAACGACGAAACCTGGAATCGCGAAACTTTCTTGCCAACCGTCGGCAAGCGCGGCGCCGCCATCATCGAAGCGCGTGGCTTATCTTCGGCCGCTTCGGCAGCCAATGCCGCAATCGATCACATCCACGACTGGGTGCTGGGCACCAACGGAAAGTGGGTCACCATGGGCATCCCTTCTGACGGAAGCTACGGCATTCCGGAAGGCATCATGTATGGCGTACCCGTGACTTGCGAGGGTGGTGAATACCACCGCGTCACAGGTCTTGAAATTGACGCCTATTCGCGTGAGCGCATGGACTTGACGCTGAAAGAGCTTCTCGAAGAGCGCGACGGTGTTGCAGATTTATTGAAGTAAGTTTTTAGTTGAATGGGCCTGTCACTGGGCCCATTTTTTTATTCAAAAAAGGGTATGTACATGTCAACCATCGTCACAGCGGGACAGCGGTTCCGTCAAGCACTTGCCGAAGAGCAGCCTTTACAAATCATCGGCGCTTTAAACGCTCATCATGCATTACTCGCTAAGCGGGCCGGCTTCAAAGCGATTTATTTATCTGGTGGCGGCGTTGCGGCGGGATCCTTGGGTCTACCCGATCTGGGCATCAATACGCTGGACGATGTGTTGACAGATGTTCGTCGGATAACTGATGTGTGTGATGTTCCTCTGATTGTTGACGTTGACACCGGCTTTGGCCCATCGGCATTTAACATCGCCCGCACCACCAAAAGTCTGATCAAGTTTGGCGCTGCTGGCTTTCATATCGAAGATCAAGTGGGTGCCAAGCGCTGTGGGCATCGCCCAGGCAAAGAGGTTGTGTCACTGGAAGAGATGGCTGATCGCGTCAAGGCCGCTGCTGATGCTCGTACCGATGACAGCTTCTATATCATTGCGCGCACGGACTCGATTGCTTCGCACGGTGTTGACCACGCAATCGAAGTGGCCATTGCTTGTGTTGCAGCCGGTGCTGATGCCATTTTCCCGGAGGCTGCTTACGACCTGGCAACTTTCGAAAAATTCCGTAAAGCGGTTAATGCACCTATCTTGGCCAACATTACTGAATTTGGTAAGACACCATTATTCAGCGTAGCGGATCTCAAACCCACCGGGGTGGAGATGTTACTCAATCCCCTGTCGGCTTTCAGAGCCTGCAACAAAGCAGCAGAGACCGTTTACGAAGCTGTGCGCCGGGATGGTCACCAGAGAAGTGTCATCGACATGATGCAAACTCGCGATGAGCTGTATGACCGAATTGGATATCACGAATTTGAAAGCAAAATCGACAAACTGTTTGCCGCCGGCAAAACAAAATAATTGACTAAATCATTGACAGAGGAGTTCTCAAGATGGCTATGACAAAGAAAAGTCCTGCTAAAAAAGCGACTGCGCCTAAAGCCTCAGCAACTGCTGCGGTAGCACAGACGGCTGAGCAAGCAGCACCCGCATTCAAGCCAAAGAAATCCGTTGCTCTATCAGGTGTCACGGCTGGTAATACTGCCCTGTGCACAGTTGGTCGCAGTGGCAACGATCTGCACTATCGTGGTTACGACATTCTCGACTTTGCAGACAGCTGCGAATTCGAGGAAATCGCTCATCTGTTGATTCACGGAAAACTGCCTAACAAAGCAGAACTGGCAGCCTACAAAAAGAAGTTGAAAGCGCTGCGTGGCCTGCCGGCTAACTTGCAGGCTGTTCTGGAGTCATTGCCAGCGGCGAGCCATCCCATGGATGTGATGCGCACAGCTGCGTCAGTTTTGGGTTGCACGATTCCTGAAAAGGAAGATCACAATATCCCTGGCGCGCGCGACATCGCTGACCGCTTGATGGCAAGCCTGGGCTCTGCCCTGCTCTATTGGTATCACTACAGCCACAATGGTCGCATCATTAACGTCGAAACCGACGATGACAGCATTGGCGGTCACTTCCTGACCCTGTTACACGGCCAAAAACCAAGCGATGAGTGGATTCGCGCCATGCACACTTCGCTGATCCTTTACGCTGAACACGAATTCAACGCATCAACCTTTACTTGTCGTGTTATCGCCGGGACAGGGTCTGACATGTATTCGGCAATCACAGGTGGTATCGGCGCTTTGCGCGGGCCTAAACATGGCGGCGCGAACGAAGTCGCGTTTGAAGTTCAAAAGCGCTACGAGACCCCCGACGAAGCCGAGGCGGATATCCGCGCTCGGGTTGAAGCTAAAGAAGTCGTCATCGGTTTTGGTCATCCTGTCTACACCATCTCAGATCCTCGCAATCATGTCATCAAAGCCGTGGCGCATCGCTTGTCGAAAACGGCAGGTTCGACAAAAATGTACGACATCGCGGATCGCCTCGAGGCAGTCATGTGGGATGCTAAAAAAATGTTCGCTAACCTCGACTGGTTCTCGGCGGTTTCTTATCATGTGATGGGCGTACCGACTGCAATGTTCACGCCATTGTTCGTGATCGCACGCACGGCAGGCTGGTCAGCCCATATCATTGAACAGCGGATAGATAACAAGATTATTCGCCCCGCAGCGAATTACACCGGTCCCGAGAATCAGGCTTTCGTTCCGCTTGGCAAGCGTAAGTAAGCAAATACGTCAACACAAGCAGACCAAAAAAGAAGACATGAATACAGCAAACAGAAAACCCTTGCCCGGGACAAGTCTGGATTACTTCGACGCTCGCGCAGCGGTCGATGCCATCAAACCAGGCGCATACGATAAGCTGCCCTATACCTCACGCGTATTAGCAGAGAATCTGGTGCGTCGATGCGATCCCGTATCGCTGGTGGCATCACTGACTCAGCTTATTGAGCGCAAGCGTGATCTGGATTTTCCCTGGTTCCCGGCTCGGGTGGTTTGCCACGACATTCTTGGTCAGACAGCCTTAGTAGATCTGGCTGGTCTGCGCGACGCAATAGCACTTCAGGGTGGGGATCCCGCTCTGGTCAACCCAGTTGTCCCAACACAGCTCATCGTCGATCACTCACTCGCAGTTGAGTGCGGCGGTTTTGATCCCGACGCATTTGAAAAAAACCGGGCGATTGAAGACAGACGCAATGAAGATCGTTTTCATTTCATTAACTGGACGAAAAAGACCTTCAAGAACGTCGATGTCATACCACCCGGTAACGGCATCATGCACCAGATCAATCTAGAACGTATGTCGCCAGTGGTACACGCACGGGATGGCGTTGCTTTCCCTGATACCTTGGTCGGTACCGATAGCCACACACCTCACGTGGATGCGCTTGGTGTCATCGCGATTGGTGTTGGTGGGCTTGAGGCAGAATCCGTCATGCTCGGTCGCGCCTCCTGGATGCGCCTCCCCGATATTATCGGCGTTGAACTCACCGGCAAGGTCCAACCAGGTATTACCGCCACCGATCTCGTGCTGGCCTTGACAGAATTCCTTCGCAATCAGAAAGTGGTGTCGTCTTATCTTGAGTTTTATGGCGATGGAGTTGCGCAGCTGACCTTGGGCGATCGCGCAACGATTTCGAACATGACACCAGAATATGGTGCAACTGCTGCGATGTTCTACATCGACCAGCAAACCATCGACTATCTCAACCTGACTGGTCGTGAGGATGAACAGGTCAAATTAGTTGAGACTTACGCCAGACAGACAGGTCTGTGGGCCGAGAGCCTCAAGAACGCCGAGTACGAGCGTGTGCTGCATTTTGACCTGTCATCAGTCGTGCGTAATATTGCTGGCCCCTCGAATCCTCATCGGCGGGTTTCAACAACTGATCTCGCTGCTCAGGGCATCTCTGGCGTGGTTGAAAACGAGGCGGGAAAAATGCCTGACGGCGCGGTCATCATTGCTGCCATCACGAGTTGCACAAATACTAGCAACCCGCGCAACGTGATTGCTGCTGGCTTGCTAGCCCGAAATGCCAATGCGAAAGGTCTGACTCGCAAGCCCTGGGTCAAGAGCTCACTTGCGCCAGGTTCTAAAACAGTTGAACTTTACCTCGAAGAAGCCAAGCTGATGTCCGAGTTGCAAAAACTTGGCTTTGGTATTGTTGCCTTTGCTTGCACGACCTGTAACGGCATGAGTGGCGCGCTTGATCCTGTCATCCAACAAGAAATCATCGATCGCGATCTTTACGCAACAGCCGTATTGTCGGGAAATCGCAACTTCGATGGTCGTATTCACCCATATGCCAAGCAGGCGTTTCTTGCCTCGCCGCCGCTAGTAGTCGCCTACGCCATTGCAGGCACTATTCGATTCGACATTGAGAAAGATAGCCTCGGCAACGATGCCAGCGGCAATCCGGTGACGCTAAAAGACATTTGGCCGTCCGACGAGGAGATTGATGCCATTGTTGCCTCAAGCGTCAAACCAGAACAGTTCAGAAAAGTCTACGAACCAATGTTTGCTGCGACAGTCGAGTCCACAGAAAAGTTGAGTCCACTGTATGACTGGCGACCAGAAAGTACTTACATAAGACGCCCTCCTTACTGGGAAGGCGCACTGGCAGGTGCTCGTGCGCTCAAGGGCATGCGCCCGCTGGCCGTACTTGGTGACAACATCACGACCGACCACTTATCCCCATCAAACGCCATCATGCTCAATAGCGCAGCGGGCGAATATCTCGCCAAGATGGGCTTGCCAGAAGAAGACTTCAACTCTTACGCCACCCATCGCGGCGATCATCTCACCGCGCAGCGGGCAACCTTTGCCAACCCCAAACTTATTAACGAAATGGCTGTGGTCGATGGGAAGGTTAAGCAAGGGTCTTTAACTCGCATCGAGCCAGAAGGCCAGGTAATCCGCATGTGGGAAGCGATCGAGACTTATATGGATCGCAAGCAACCTCTCATCATTATTGCTGGCGAAGACTACGGTCAAGGTTCATCCCGTGACTGGGCGGCGAAGGGTGTGAGACTTGCTGGTGTCGAGGCTATTGCTGCTGAAGGTTTTGAGCGTATCCATCGCACCAATCTGGTTGGGATGGGTGTCCTGCCACTTGAGTTCAAACCTGGTGTGAACCGCAAAACCTTGAGTATCGATGGTACTGAGGTCTATGATGTAATTGGCGAGCGCACACCTCTTGCCACCCTGACGTTACAGATTACGCGCAAGAACGGTGAGCGCGTCGATGTGCCTGTAACCTGCCGCCTGGACACGGCTGAAGAAGTATCCATTTATGAGGCTGGTGGTGTATTACAGCGTTTTGCTCAGGATTTTCTTGAGTCGACGGCTGCGGCTTAGGTTGTTTCAATTTTAATTCTTCACACCGACACCGTGATACAGGACCTAATACGATGACTTTTGCTCCTCAAATCAAAGTGCCTGCCACCTACATCCGAGGTGGTACTAGCAAGGGAGTTTTCTTCAAGCTGCAGGACTTGCCAGTTGCTGCGCAAGTCCCTGGCGCGGTCCGCGACGCCTTGCTGATGAGAGTGATTGGTAGTCCAGACCCGTACGGTAAACAAACAGACGGCATGGGCGCAGCAACATCAAGTACCAGCAAAACCGTCATCCTCTCCAAAAGTACGCAACCCGATCACGATATCGATTATCTGTTTGGTCAAGTATCTATCGATAAACCCTTTGTCGACTGGAGCGGCAATTGCGGCAATCTGACCGCTGCGGTCGGTCCGTTTGGTATCAGCAACGGCCTAGTCGACCCAAGTCGTATTCCGCAAAACGGACACGCCGTTATTCGCATCTGGCAAGCCAATATTGGCAAAACGATAATTGCCCACGTTCCGATGACCAACGGGTCTGTTCAAGAAACTGGTGACTTCGAACTTGACGGCGTGACTTTTCCCGCTGCAGAGGTTCAACTCGAGTTTATGGACCCCGCTGCGGAAGAAGAAGGCGCTGGTGGATCGATGTTCCCGACTGGAAATGTCGTCGACGAGCTCAACGTCCCGGGTGTAGGATCGTTCCAGGCAACGATGATCAACGCCGGTATCCCGACTATTTTCGTGAACGCTGAAGACATCGGCTACCGCGGGACTGAATTACAAGACGACATCAATAGTGATCCGAAAGCGCTGAATATGTTCGAAACAATCCGGGCCCATGGTGCCGTGCGCATGGGATTGATCTCTGACATCTCAGAAGCGGCAACGCGACAGCACACACCCAAAATTGCTTTCGTCGCCAAGCCAGCCGACTACGTGTCCTCAAGTGGCAAGGCAGTGTCGAAGAACGACATAAACGTGCTGGTGCGAGCGATGTCGATGGGTAAGCTCCACCATGCCATGATGGGTACAGCAGCAGTCGCGATCGGTACGGCAGCTGCGATTCCAGGAACACTTGTCAACCTGGCGGCGGGCGGCGGTAAGCTTGAATCGGTCCGCTTCGGCCATCCATCTGGCACACTGCGAGTTGGCGCACAGGCGAATCAGATTGACGGCGAATGGCAAGTTACCAAGGCGATCATGAGTCGTAGTGCCCGGGTGTTAATGGAGGGATGGGTTCGTGTCCCAGGTGATATCCTTTAAAGGCGTGTCAGCACGCAGGCATGCGAGCCTGCAGCGGCACCTAAGCATTTGATACACACGTCAGCGTGTCAGCCCAACCATTACTAGAGCCATCATGCCAGACACCCTACCCGCCACATTAGTCATTTGCTTTAGCCTGTTCATTGCTTGTGCCTTTGCTTTTTTTATCTCAGCCGCATATCTACTGCTTTTCAAAATGAAGAAAGCAAATCGGCTGTTCAAACATCCCTATCTTGAAGGCCGAGACTACGCAAAGTATCCGCTCAACATCCGGATGGAGATCCTGCTCGATTACTTCGTCCGGTTGATGTTTCCGACATCGGTCGTCTGGCTTGCCGCCAACTCGAATCGCTTGCTGCATCACGTCAACCCGAAATCGATCCCCATGGATGTTAAGTGGCCGATCGTCGGGTTATGGGGCAGTTGCTTAATCGGGACACCGGTCATGGTGACCCTCTGGATACTTCTCATGAGTAGCGGCACAAAATGAACCTCGACATCACCCATGATTTTACCAACAGCCGTTTTTGTACGCTGGTAGACGGACACCTGTGCGTGCTGACCTACCTGTTGAACGGCAAGACAGCTTCGTATGACCATACAGGTGTACCCGAAGCAGTCGGCGGACGCGGCATCGCAGCAGCATTGACTAAATTTGCGCTCGACACCGCACGCAAAGAAGGCTGGAAAGTTGTGCCCAGATGTTCATATGTGGACATTTATATACGAAGACATCCTGAGTATGCGGATGTTGTAGCTAAATAAATAGTCTTATATAAGACATAAGACCATTGTTGTGTAACACGCAAAGTACTACAATCGGGTTATAAGTTTTGCAGTCGCAGCCATAACATTTCCTGTTCATCACCTCCTTTTTTAAAAGGCGCCATCATGCTCCAAGCTTATCGTCAACACGTTGCTGAACGTGCAGCACTTGGTATCCCTCCTCTTCCACTGTCTGCCCAGCAAACCGCTGAGCTGATCGAACTGCTTAAATCGCCGCCAGCCGGCGAGGGTGATACGCTGGTTGAAATGTTCACGCATCGCATCCCAGCTGGCGTTGACGATGCTGCAAAAGTCAAAGCTTCCTACCTGGCTGCCGTTGCACTGGGTAGCGAAAAATGCGCACTGATTTCCCGTGCTAAGGCGACAGAGCTGCTGGGCACCATGCTTGGCGGCTACAACATTGGCCCCATGGTGCAGTTGCTTGATGATGCTGAAGTTGGTCAAGTCGCAGCCGAAGGTCTCAAAAAAACACTACTCATGTTTGACGCCTTTCATGATGTCAAAGAAAAAGCTGACCAGGGCAACGCGAACGCCAAATCCGTCTTGCAAAGCTGGGCCGATGCAGAGTGGTTCACGAGCCGTCCGGAAGTCCCCGAGAGCCTGACCATCACCATTTTCAAAGTCGCTGGTGAAACCAATACCGACGACTTGTCACCCGCACCTGATGCCTGGAGCCGGCCAGACATCCCCCAACATGCTTTGGCGATGCTCAAGAACCCGCGCCCTGGCATTGAGCCGCAAGAACCCGGCAAAATTGGCCCCATCAAATTCATCGAAGATTTGCGTAAGAGAGGCAATCTCGTGGCCTATGTTGGCGACGTTGTCGGGACAGGTTCCTCGCGTAAATCAGCAACCAATTCAGTTCTCTGGTTTACAGGAGAGGACATTCCTTTCGTGCCAAACAAGCGCTTTGGTGGTGTCTGTCTCGGTAACAAGATTGCACCGATCTTCTACAACACGATGGAAGACGCAGGCGCCTTGCCAATCGAGCTAGACGTATCGCAAATGAATATGGGCGATACAGTTGAGCTGCGTCCCTATGAAGGCAAAGCACTGAAAGATGGCAAGGTGATCGCTGAGTTTTCGGTCAAGTCAGAAGTATTGTTTGACGAGGTTCGTGCAGGTGGTCGTATACCCTTGATTGTCGGGCGCGGTTTAACAGGCAAAGCTCGCGAAGCGCTTGGCTTACCTCCTTCTACGCTGTTCCGTCTGCCACATGTTCCAGCCGCCTCGACCAAAGGCTTCACGCTTGCTCAAAAAATGGTTGGTCGTGCTTGTGGCCTGCCAGAAGGTCAAGGCGTTCGCCCCGATACTTACTGCGAACCAAAAATGACTTCCGTCGGCAGCCAGGATACGACCGGCCCGATGACACGCGACGAGCTAAAAGATCTGGCTTGCCTTGGCTTCTCTGCAGATCTGGTGATGCAGTCTTTCTGCCACACCGCAGCCTATCCCAAACCCGTTGACGTCAAAACCCACCATACGTTGCCTGACTTCATGAGCAACCGCGGCGGCATTTCGTTGCGCCCAGGTGACGGCATCATCCACTCATGGCTCAATCGTATGTTGTTGCCTGACACAGTTGGTACCGGCGGCGATTCGCACACACGTTTCCCAATCGGGATCAGCTTCCCCGCGGGATCTGGCTTGGTGGCTTTCGCTGCTGCCACAGGCGTGATGCCTCTCGATATGCCTGAGTCGGTGCTAGTGCGCTTCAAAGGCAAAATGCAGCCAGGCGTCACCTTGCGCGACTTGGTTCATGCGATCCCGCTTTACGCGATCAAAGCTGGCTTGCTGACCGTCGATAAGCAAAATAAAAAGAATATCTTCTCTGGCCGTATACTTGAAATCGAGGGCTTGCCTGATCTGAAGGCTGAACAAGCTTTCGAATTGTCAGATGCTTCAGCTGAGCGTTCGGCTGCTGGTTGTACGATCAAACTCAACAAAGAGCCCATCATCGAATACATCACGAGCAATATTGTGATGTTGAAATGGATGATTGCCAGCGGCTACGAAGACGAGCGTAGTATCCGTCGCCGCATTGCAGCTATGGAAGCCTGGTTGGCTAATCCTCAGTTGCTCGAAGCCGATGCTGATGCAGAATATGCAGCCGTTATCGAAATTGACCTGGCTGAGATTCACGAACCCATTGTATGCTGCCCGAACGATCCTGACGACGTCAAGAGCTTGTCGGAAGTCGCAGGCTCAAAAATCGACGAAGTGTTTATCGGTAGCTGCATGACCAATATCGGTCATTTCCGTGCCGCGTCCAAGTTGCTTGAAGGCAAACGCGATATGCCAGTGAAGCTGTGGATTGCACCACCCACCAAGATGGATGCCGCAAAGCTGACGGAAGAAGGTCACTATGGCGTGTTTGGCGCATCAGGTGCTCGTACAGAAATGCCTGGCTGCTCGTTATGTATGGGTAATCAGGCTCAAGTACGTGAAGGCGCTACCGTGATGTCCACCAGCACACGTAACTTCCCGAATCGTTTGGGCAAGAACACCAACGTTTATCTCGGCTCAGCCGAGTTAGCGGCGATTTGTTCGAAACTTGGCCGCATCCCGACTAAAGCTGAGTACATGGGCGATATGGGCGTCATTGCCGAAAGTGGGGACAAGATTTACCAGTACCTCAATTTCGACAAGATTGACGACTACAACGACGTGGCTAACGCCATCGACGCTTAAGCCCGACCCGATTGCCGCGATCGTTGCGGCATCAGAAGACGAGAACAGGCCGCCCTTTGAGGTAGCCTGTTCTCTTTTTTGCCTCTGGAAAGGCAAATGACAGTCAATTGAACAGATTCGGTACACTGTTCACTTAATTCGATTGATTGGCTGAGGTTATGCCCCGTTCTCGTGCTTCGTTACCGTCCCGTCTGAGCCGTGAGTCCTCAAGGCTCGTTGCACTAGCTCTTGCACTGCACAGCTCGGGTAGTCGCGTAGAGGACTGCTTCTGGGAAGCAGAATTGGCCAAACAAATCGGCAGAATGCTGACAAATGCCAAAGACCAAGTCATCGACGACGCGCTCGACCATCTTTCGCAGCATCACATTGGTGGCTACGAAGTGTTAATGGAGCAATCTGAAACACTATCAGAGTCGTGTGTCATTGAAACAGACGGTATCAGTTATGACGTACTGCTGATCCTGGCTCCCTTAGTTGCCTGGACACGCTACAGCATCCCGACGCAAGCCATTTCAGCAAATATCCTGAGTGGCTTAACCGCTCAAATGCGACAGCACATTTTGGCAGCGAATACAAAAATAGCAATGATGCCCAGAATGGTCAGTCTGGATCAGATGCCCCGAGGATTTTCAGAAACCTGGCAATGGCTTCGTAGCCTCGGCGCAAAAGCGCTTGACCTTCCCACAACTGAACCAGTTTTAAATGAAGTACCTGACAGTTTCAACATGCTTGCTGATACTCGGTACGTAGTGGGAGCCATTGCCGTAGAGCAAGGAAAGGCGCTTTTTCGCTGGCAAGAAGAACCGGGTGAACTTGGCGAGGCGAGAGCGGGTTGCCTTGAACGCTGGGCAGAAGGAACCAGCAAATACTTTGCTGATTTGGTGCCTGGGTGTGGTTTCGAAATTCTGGTACCTGACGCTTTTTACGTTAGCAATCGCGAAGCAGATCGCAGAGTGAGACCGTTGTCAGTCAAAGCTGCGATCGCGTGGCTATGCGCTGCGCTGACTATAGAGCCAGATAACTTGCGGGCAATTGTTGCGGGCTGCGGCGAACTTAGAGTTGAAGAGTACCGTATCGGCTTTACTCAAAAAAATCAAAACGAAGTGGTCTACGGATGCCTCTGGCCCATGTACGGCAGGGAGGATGACAGCCAGGTAGCTGAGCCAGATGCCCCTCCAAGAGATACTGCGGAGGATATCGTTGAATTAATCAAGTCATGCGGCGTACAAGACATTCGACAATTGCCCAACCTGTTATCTCTCGATTTTTGCGACGATTGTGGCGCACCGTATTTTCCGAATCCGTTGGGTGAAATGGTGCATGCAGAGCTGCCCGAGGATGCGCAAATCGCCCCAGCCAAGTTTCATTAATGATCAGAGCTGATGTTTTTTGCCGAGTCATTGATAACTATGGCGACATAGGCGTTACTTATCGCCTCGTCAGACAACTGTGCAATGAACATAAGTGGTCCATCAGGCTGTGGGTGGATCGACTGGCAAGTTTCAAAAAACTAGAGCCCCTGGTCAGCACCCAATTGGCCCGTCAATCAATCAATGGGATTGACGTTGTCAGGTGGGATGAAGCAGCGCCGAACCTGGATCCACTAGACGTAACGATCGCAAGCTTCTCGTGTGATTTACCTCATTTTTATTTGACTAAGCTACATACGCACAAGTCACAATGGATTAATCTGGATTACCTCAGCGCTGAGGATTGGGTCTCGGGTTGCCATGCGCTGCCCTCATTGAGAAGCGATGGCCTGTCATCGCATTTTTTCTTTCCCGGCTTTAGCAAAAAGACAGGCGGTCTATTGCGAGAGGCGAATCTGCTGTCACAACGTGATCACTGGTGCGCAGATCGTAACAAGCAGTTCGACTTTCTCCTGGCACTTGGGATTGATCAACCCACCGCCTCGGCCTGGCGAGATCAGACTGCAAATCGGCCATTAATCATCTCGCTATTCTGTTATCCACAGGCTGATGTGACTGGCTTGATCAATACACTTGCTTTACGAAATCAGCCTGCGCTTTTACTCGTACCCGACGGGGTCGCCAACGATCTACAAACGGGCTGGCAAGGGCAAGGTCAGATACAACGTATCCCTTTCGTCACACAACCAGATTACGACAAAATCCTCTGGACTGCCGATATAAATTTTGTCCGCGGAGAAGATTCAATGGTCAGGGCGATCTGGGCTGGCAAGCCCATGGTCTGGCAAATCTACCCACAGGACGAAGGCGCTCATTTAATCAAATTAGATGCCTGGATCAAGCATGTGGAGCCCGGCGAACGAGCAACCAAGCTATTGCACGCCTGGAATGCATATGGTGACGCGACTGATTTGGCAGAATCCATCAACCTCGCTCTGTTGCCCGACTCTCTCATTCTCTGGCGGGAGGCTATGCTTCAATTTAGCGCGCAACAAGCGAAAATGCCTGATTTAGCGAGTTCGTTGAGCAAATTTTGTGAGGTTTCAGCGTCAACGAGTCAGAAAGGCTAGAATAGAGGGCTTATTTCTATCAACGTGGCGCGTTGCGCGCGCCAGATCTTCAGTTACCGGAGTTTTTACCAATGAAAACCGCACAAGAACTGCGCGTCGGCAACGTGGTGATGGTCGGAAAAGACCCCCTCGTCGTGCAGCGCGCAGAGTACAGCAAGTCAGGTCGTAACGCCTCAGTCGTTAAACTCAAATTCAAGAACTTGTTGACTGGGTCAGGTAGCGAGACCGTCTCAAAAGCTGACGAGAAATACGAGGTCGTCGTACTGGACAAGAAAGAAGTTAACTATTCGTACTTCGCTGACCCCATGTATGTCTTCATGGATGCGGATTTCAATCAATTTGAAATCGAGGCAGAAAGCATGGGCGATGCGTTGAACTACCTCGAAGAGGGCATGCCTGTTGAAGCTGTCTTTTATGATGGTCGTGCGATCTCTGTTGAACTTCCAACCATTGTGGTTCGTGAAATCGTTTATACCGAGCCAGCTGTTCGTGGCGACACATCAGGCAAAGTAATGAAGCCTGCCAAGATCAATACTGGCTACGAAATGCCTGTGCCACTCTTCTGTGAAATTGGTAACAAAATTGAGATCGATACCCGCACGGGCGAATACCGCAGCCGGGTGATGTAATTTGTCGAGGTGTCAACTTGACACACTGATCGGCTAAGCGGTTTGTTCAAAGCCCTCGGATCCAGATTCGAGGGCTTTTTTATCGGTAACTCAGCTCTGCTTTGGCTTATAAACAGGTCGATACAAATGATCGTGAAAGACCATGCCTGCGATCATGGCACCAACAAAAATTAGTGCGCTTACATTGCCCGATCCAAGAGAGACTAGCGCAGGCCCGGGGCAAAATCCAGCCAACGCCCAGCCTGAACCGAAGATAAAACTGCCGATAATTAACGATTTATTGAGATGCGTTTTACCTGATAAGTGGAGTGGCTCATTAAACATAGTCGAGCGCTTCCTTTCGATCAATCCAAATCCAACAAGCGCCACGGGAATCGCCCCTAACATCACAAGTATCAGACTTGGATCCCAGTAACCAAACAAATCCAGAAAGCCAATCACCTTGGACGGATTGGTCATGCCTGATGAGATCAAGCCAATTCCGAACAACAAGCCAGCAACAAACGTGAGTATATTTTTCATAACGTCAGGCGAAAAAGTGCAAGAAAAGAAAACAGCTTGCAAAGCCAGCGAACATAAAACTGATCGTTGCGACCAGCGACCGAATCGAGAGGCGGCCGAGCCCGCAGATACCGTGGCCACTCGTGCAGCCCGATCCCATTCGTGTACCAAAACCGACCAGCACACCTGCCACCAGCAACAAATGAGGTTTCGTATCAATTTGTATATTGGGTAAGGCCCAGAACAGACCGTAGACAAAACTTGCGCTAACCAATCCCAGAAGAAACAGGAGTCTCCATAAATAGTGGCCCTTAGGCGTATTTTTAAGTTGCATCAACGAACCGAGGATGCCGCTAATGCCAGCGATGCGGCCTTGAAAAGCGATTAACAGGACTGTTGCAGTACCAATCATCACACCGCCCAGCAAGGACGACACAGGGCTGAAGTCTTCCCAATTAATATTCATGAACTACCTCACCTCATCTGTTTTGGCTGCTTAGCGCAGCTGATTAGTTCAGTATACGATATATATATTTATAATATATAATAAAATTAAATGTATAGGGGAATTTTATGAGCCCACTTGTTAAAAGTTTTTTTGACAAAGCGACTTGGACATTCAGTTATGTCGTGAGCGACCCATCTACCCAGCGCTGCGTCATCATTGATCCTGTTCTTAATTACGATGCAAAATCAGGTCGAACTTCCACTCAATCTGCTGACGAGCTCATTGAATACATTACAAACGAGAACCTCAAACCTGAGTGGCTGCTTGAAACGCACGCCCACGCTGATCATGTAACCGCAGCCTATTACCTAAAGCACAAGCTTGGCGGCAAAACTGCAATTGGTGAGCACATCTCAAGCGTACAGAGTGTCTTTAAACAGATTTTTAATCTCGGCCTGGACTTTAGCGCTGACGGATCTCAATTTAATGATCTGTTGAAAGATGGTCAACAGATCAGTTTTGGCTCGCAAAGCATCACCTGCCGGGCTGTGCCAGGCCATACGCCAGCTTGTGTAGCTTACGAAATTGGCGAGGCTCTCTTTGTGGGCGACACACTCTTTTTACCGGACGTTGGGACAGCAAGGTGTGACTTCCCTGGGGGGGATGCCCGTCAGCTATTTCAGTCCGTTAAAAAAATATTGAGCTACCCAGATGACACCAGGCTGTACATGTGTCACGACTATCCACCCGCAGGCAGGATGGCTCAATGCCAAACGACCGTTGCTCAGCAGCGAAGCAGCAATATACATATCCACGACGGTGTAACAGAAGACGACTTTGTTCTGATGCGTACAACAAGAGACAAAACGCTCGACATGCCTGCGTTGATACTTCCCTCAATACAGATCAATATCAGAGCAGGGAATACGCCAGCTCCCGAAGCTAACGGTACATCTTATTTAAAAATTCCCTTGAACTCACTGTAAATTCGATGAATGAATTTAATCTTAAAGCCATGCTTTCATCGGCTGATAAAGCATGCAGTCTAATGAAAGTTTTATCCAATCGTGATCGCATGATGATTTTGTGTCAAATCAGTCAAGAGGAATGTTGCGTCAGCGATCTGCAAAGTCGACTCGAAATCGTTCAACCAACACTCTCGCAGCAATTGACTGTCCTGCGAAAAGAAAAGTTGGTAAAAACACGACGAGAGGGAAAGCAGATTTATTACTCGCTCTCGAGCATAGCGGCGCAAGCAGTCATGGGCACCCTTTACGAACAGTTTTGCCGACCAACGTCTGAGTAACGTGACGGGCCTAGGGAACCAAGCTCATAAACAGATAAGCTGCAAAGACCACAAGATGCACAACTCCTTGCAACACAGTCGTTCTACCGATGGCTATCGTCAGACTGGCAAGCAAAAAAGTCAGGGCCAAGAATGTCATGCCCAGCGCATCCAGTCCCAGACTGAGGGGAAGGTGAAAAAACACTGATACGATGGCAACTGCCGGGATCGTTAAGCCAATACTCGCCAAAGCAGACCCCAGCGCCAGATTCAAACTCGTTTGCAAACGCTTCGCCATCGCTGCCCTGACGGCTGACACCCCTTCTGGCAATAGCACAAGCGCCGCAATAACAATACCCACCACCGATCTGGGTGCGCCTGCGTCGCTGATTGCATGTTCGATTGTTGGGCTCAACGCCTTCGCCAGTGCCACGACGGCAACGAGCGATACCAATAGCAGGGCCGCGCTCACTGCCGTTTTCAAATTCGAGGGAGGCTCTGCATGCACATGCGGATCTTCTCTTTCATCTTCGTCAAGTGGCAGAAAATACCCGCGATGGCGCACTGTCTGAATAAATACGTAAGTGAAATACAGTACCAGCGAAGACACACCAGCAAAAATAAGCTGCCCTTCTGTAAAGGTAGGGCCTGGTGAACTGGTCGTCACGACGGGCAAAACCAGCGTCAGCATTGCTAAAGCGATAAGCACTGCTAAACCAGAGTTAGTCCCTTCGACTCGGAAACGTAACTCATTGTGCTTCAAACCACCTAAGAAGATCGAGGCCCCAATGACACCATTCGTGACGATCATGATGGCGGCAAACACAGAGTCGCGCGCGATCAGCTCACTGCCCTCGCCCGCAGCGAGCATAATGGATACGATCAGTGCCACCTCAATGATGGTCACAGCAACCGCCAGGACCAAAGTGCCGAAAGGCTCGCCCGTTTTATGGGCAATTACCTCTGCCTGATGAACCGAATTGATCACGGCAACGATGAGCAAGGCAGCCATAACCAGGATGGCCCAAACACTATCAAAACTAATCATGCTCATCGGTGGCGGCCCTTAAGCTCAGGATTTGTCAGTCATACCCAAACGCTCGATCGTTGCCTTCTCAGCAAAAAAAGTGTCGTGCGCGAACTTTGTGTACTCTTCAGTGCCCATATAAATCACGGGTTGGTCGAGTTTATCGAAGGTTGCCAACACACGAGGGTCATCCAGGGTCTTTTTAAACGCATCATGCAGGGTTTTTACGATTGCCGGATCCATTCCCTTAGGCCCGCAAACACCATAGGGCGAGTCTGAAACTGTGTCATAGCCCAATTCAGTTAAGGTTGGCACGGTCGGCCAGCGCTTGGTCCGCTTGCTGCCGTAGGTTGCGAGCAAAATCATCTTGCCAGAGTCGACATACTCACCCCATAGCCCCGAATCGCTCATGGACATTACATGGCCCCCCAGCGTGCCCTGCAAGTTCTGCGCACTGCCTTTGAACGGAATATGGCTCAAGGTAATGCCTGCTCGTTGGGCAAATTCCTCGATTGCAAGATGCGGACTGGTCCCGGTACCCGGCGAGCCATAGGTGAATACGCCAGGATTTTTTTTGGCAAACGCCACTAACTCAGCAATGCTCTTGACAGGTGAATCGGCAGAGACCGCTAGCCCAAAGATATAACCGGTCAAACAAATGATCCAAGTAAAGTCGTGCAGCGTGTCGTAATTGACCTTTTGCATGTGAGGGATGCGAAAGACCCCCTGAGGAACCTGGGCAAGCGTATAGCCATCAGGTCTAGCATTGACCAGCTCGGTCGCCCCTAGGGTTCCGCCTGCGCCTGGTTTATTCTCGATCACTACATTTTGGCCCAGAATCTTGCTCGCACTTTCCGCAAGCGAACGCATAATAAGGTCGGTCGCACCGCCAGCAGGCCATGGGCAAATATATTTAATCGGATGCGAGGGAAACTTTGCAGTCGCTGCGCTTGCCAAGCCCGGGAGCATGGCCGTAGCCAGTGCACCACCTGTAGATTGCAGGAAATCTCTTCTGTTTATCATTTTTTTGTCTCTTAAAGCACCCTGGTGCGGAGTCGCACGGTCTTTCATTATAAGCAGTAGAATCAACGGCTTGTCACTCACAATATTTGCAAGGTAATCAAGCATGACTGCACGCACCACTGTTCATGGCCTCCAGGTCGATACCATTCTCTACCGCTTTATCCAGGATCAAGTCTTGCCTGGCACCGGCTTGGATAGCGCCGCTTTCTGGCAAGGTTTTGACGCAATCGTGCGCGATTTGTCACCCAAGAATAAAGCGCTTCTTGCTGAACGCGATCGCATTCAGACTGAAATGGACAGTTGGCACGCCACACATCCCGGACCGATTCAGGATATAGCAGCTTACCGGGCGTTTCTTGAACAAATTGGCTATCTAGTGCCTTTACCTGGCAAAGTTCAAGCGACGACTACCAACGTTGATGCAGAACTCTCCATGCAAGCGGGTCCACAATTGGTTGTACCAATTTTGAATGCTCGTTATGCGCTTAATGCGGCTAACGCACGCTGGGGTTCGCTTTATGACGCTCTCTATGGCTCGGACGCAATTGCCGAGACAGATGGTGCGACGAAGTCCGGCCCAAATGGCGAAGGGTACAACCCGGTTCGCGGGGCCAAGGTCATCAGCTTCGCGCGCGATCTCCTGGATCAGGCAGCACCATTAGCCACTGGTTCGCATCACACGGTCACGCAATATTCGGTGCAAGACGGCAAACTGATCGTTAAGTTGCAAGATGGCAGCACCACTGGGCTGGCTGATGCTAGCAAACTGGTCGGATACCAGGGCGACGCAGCCCAACCATCCAGTATTTTACTTTGCAATAATGGCCTTCATATTGACGTCCGTATTGATGCCAGCAAAGGCATCGGCAAGGATGACCTGGCCGGTGTGAATGACGTGGTGCTTGAATCAGCCCTCTCGACTATCCTTGACCTCGAGGATTCGGTAGCGGTGGTAGATGGCGCGGATAAAGTCATGGCCTACAGCAACTGGCTCGGGATTCTGAAAGGCACACTGACTGAGACTGTCAGCAAGGGCGGCAAAACATTTACACGAGCACTCAACGCTGATCGGGAATACACGGCAGCGGCAGGCGCAGTCAGCGCCAAAGCGGGCAAGATCAAACTGCACGGCCGCTCTATGCTGTTTTTGCGCAATGTAGGTCACTTGATGACCAACCCAGCTATCCTTGACGAGCAGGGTAATGAGATCTACGAGGGCATACTGGATGCGATCGTCACGACTGCCATCGCATTGCACGATATCAAACGCCCCGCCGGCCAAACCATCTGCAACTCGCGCACCGGGTCTGTCTATATCGTCAAGCCAAAAATGCACGGACCTGCCGAAGTCGCCTTTGCCAATGAGTTATTTAGCCGCGTCGAGCAACTAGTTGGTCTGCCAGCGAATACTGTCAAACTAGGCATCATGGACGAAGAGCGCCGCACCAGCGTCAATCTGAAGGCGTGTATCAACGAAGCAACTGCGCGCGTAGCCTTTATTAACACTGGCTTTCTCGATCGCACGGGCGACGAAATGCACACCGCAATGAAGGCGGGTCCCATGATCCGTAAAGGCGATATGAAGAGCAGCGAATGGCTGGCGTCCTATGAGCGCAGCAACGTTCTGGTCGGTCTATCAAGCGGCTTGCGTGGACGTGCCCAAATTGGCAAAGGGATGTGGGCGATGCCCGATTTGATGGCTGCCATGCTTCAACAAAAAATTGCGCATCCCAAGGCTGGTGCAAACACTGCCTGGGTACCCTCTCCCACTGCGGCGACGCTGCATGCCTTGCACTACCATCAAGTCAATGTTGCCAGCATTCAACAAGAGCTCGAAAAACTGGATGCAGACAAAGAGATCGAAAAACTCTTGAACGGGATTTTGCAAGTGCCCGTTGCAAGCAAAGCCATTCAGGCTTCCTGGACTGCGGCTGACATTGCTCAAGAGCTTGATAACAATGCTCAGGGTATCCTGGGCTATGTCGTTCGCTGGATTGATCAGGGCGTGGGTTGTTCCAAGGTGCCCGATATCCACAACGTAGGCTTGATGGAAGACCGCGCAACCTTGCGTATCTCAAGTCAGCACATCGCCAACTGGCTATTGCACGGTGTTGTGACTGAAGCACAAGTCATTGAGACGTTCGAACGCATGGCCAAAGTTGTTGATGAGCAAAACGCGGATGACCCGCATTACACGCCAATGGCTCCGGATTTCACAAGTTCGTACGCCTATCAAGCAGCGCTGGATCTCGTACTGAAAGGCCTTGTCCAGCCCAGCGGTTACACCGAACCGCTGCTGCATGCGTGGCGTTTAAAAGTTAAGGCTCGCGGCTAAGCAAAGACTTTTAACGGGTGGCCTGTTCAAGGTCACCCAGCCACTTGAGCGCGTGTTCGCGAGTTTCCCCACACATCTCAGCCGAAGGTTTTAGACTGGCACAGAAAGCAGGTCGACTGGGATCATTAAAGATCGCACAGCGCATATCATCAAGTAATTGTATGCAAGCGACGCCAGCCGGTTTACCTGCCGGCATACCGGGGATAGCAGAAGTTATGGATGGAGCGATGCAGCAGGCGCCACAAGCAGGACGACAGTTCACTGCAGTCTGTCGGTGTCCAGAAACTCGGGCAAGGCAACAATGGCGATACCCTCTTCGATCAGTTCACGCTGTTCTTCGTGGCTCGCAATACCGCGTATGGGACGCTCAATCGCCTCGCCCTCGTGAATCGCACGAGCTTCCTCAGCAAAGCGGGTGCCGACATTTTCAGTTTTTTGCACATACTCGCGCATCTGTTGCATGACAGCGGCTTGCAGTTGCATGATCTCTTTTGAAATCGGCATAGGTGCCATGACCTGTCGGGTATCTTGCCCACCTGACTGGCTTAAATTAGCACCGCTCAAATTACCGGATTGACTTGCATCGTCGTGAAAATGTCCGACATTCAGACGAGGAGCAGAGAGCCGCTTGGTGATTTGATCGTTCTGGCACATTGGACAGGTCACCAGTCCACGACTCTGTTGCATGTCATAGTCTTCGTGCGAACCAAACCACCCCTCGAAAATGTGAAGGTTGCCACACTGCAAATCGAAAACTTTTAATCCCATGGTCTTGATATTGGGGCAAATACAAAAAATACAAGAGTCTTAGTATACCTCTCGAGCGTTTTTGCCCTTTAAGCGAAGCTCAGTCGAGGCACCGCGGCGAGCAAGGTCTTAGTCACCTCGTGCTTAGCATGGTGCAACACATCCTGCGCCGAGCCAACTTCGACCAAACGACCTGCATCCATGACAGCCACCCGATCGGCAATGTATTCGACCACACCAAAATTATGAGTGATAAAGATGTAAGCCATCCCAGTCTCCCTCTGCAAATCCTTTAATAAATCAAGAATCTGGGCCTGTACCGAAACATCTAGTGCAGAAGTTGGCTCATCCAGTACAAGCACTTGCGGCTCGACGGCTAACGCTCTGGCAATGGCGATACGCTGCCTTTGACCACCTGAAAACTCGTGCGAGAATCGCATCCCAGCGTCATCGGGTAATCCTACCCGTGCGAGCAGATAAGCCAGACGAGCCTGCCGTTGAACAACTGACCATTCTGGTCGCAAAGCTTCAATACCTTCCATCAAGATTTCAGTTACACGCATCCGAGGATCAAGGGATGCGTAAGGATCCTGAAACACCATCTGGATTTTCTGACGTAACGCCACCAATTGGCCGCGGCTTGCCAGCGTAATCGATTGACCACCAAGCGCTACGCTACCCGCAACGTGGGCACTGGGTTCGATCAAGCGGAGCAAAGCTTTAGCAACTGTTGTCTTACCGCAGCCAGAGCCACCCACCACGGCAAGGGTCTCGGCTTTGTGCAGTTCAAAACTGACACCTTCAACTACTTTGGTCCACCCAATCGTGCGTTTTAAAAAGCCAGCCCGCAAACGGTAGTGCACTTGCAAGTCTTGTACTGACAAGGCCACTTCATGAGCAGATTCAGGAGCAAGCTTGGAATCACTCACGGCATGCCCGCCTGCGAGCACGGTCAACCGCGACAACGGCTGTCCTCGTTTGGCATACGTAGGGATTGCATCGAAAAGCTCTCGAGCATAAGGATGCTTAGGCGAAGCGAAAAACTCGTTTGCCGGCGCAGTCTCCACAATCTCGCCGTGACGCATCAAGGCAACGGTGTCGGCCACATCTCTGACCACCGCGAGGTCGTGCGTGATGAGCAGCACGGCCATACCCAGCTCGCGTTGGATTTCAGCAATCAGCGCAAGCACCTGAGCCTGTACAGTCACATCAAGTGCTGTCGTCGGTTCATCAGCGACAAGCAAAGCCGGCTCAGCAGCAAGCGCAATCGCGATCATGATTCTCTGTTTCTGTCCGCCTGAAAACTGAAAAGGATAATCATCGATTCGCTTCGCTGCATCCGGGATACCGACTCGATCCAGCCATTGCAAGGCTCGTGACCTGGCATCCTTGCCTCGCAAGGCAGTGTGCTGCTCAATCGGTTCGATAATCTGATCACCAATCCGCATCACTGGATTCAAACTGGTCGCAGGCTCCTGGAAGATCATCCCAATGCGGCCTCCCCGAACAGAACGCATATGCGCTTCGGATAATTGGTTCAAATCCTGACCATCCAGGACAACCTGACCGGCTGTGACTTTCAGCGCATCGGGCAGCAAACGCATCAGGGCGAAGGCCGTCATGCTCTTGCCAGATCCCGACTCACCGACTAGTGCAAACGTCTCGCCACGTGTCATAGTCAGTGACAGCGCTTTGACTGCGTACCTTAGCTCGTCGTCGACGTCGATACCGATTTCCAGGTCTTTCAACTCAAGTAGCGGCGCTTGGTGAGGCCTGGCTTGATGTTCAGTTAAGCGGTTCAGGTCAAGCGCAATCCGATCTTTGTTCGTCAATACGGGTTTATTAAAACGACGCGGCCTGAATAAACGCGATTTGGGATCGAAAGCATCTCTTACCCCATCTGAGAACAAATTCGCGGACAGAACCAAAGTCAGCATAAAAGCAAAGGCCGCGAAAAGGCTCCACCAGATCATCGGGTCGCGCGAGATCTCAAGTCGGGATTTCTCGATCATCGAGCCAAACGAATTCATGGTTGGATCAACACCGATGCCGAGATAGGACAGCACCGCCTCGTAAAGCACCAAACTTGAGAACTCAAGCACGATGGTAATCAAGACGAGATGCATGACATTGGGCAACAAATGCCTCAGCATGATTCGCCAGGATGAGATGCCAAAGGCCTTAGCAGCCTGAACATATTCGAGCTCTCGCAACTTGAGAGATTCAGCCCGTAGCAATCTGCATAAACCAGACCAGCCGGTCAGGCCCAAAATCATGCAAAGCGTAAAAAGCCGGATGTCAGCGCGCTCTTCGGCCGTGGGAAACGAACTTGCATGGGTATCAATAAATACTTGCATCATCAACACGCACGCAGCGATCAATAAAACGCTTGGAATAGAAGTCAGCGTTGAATAAACATACTGGATCACATCATCAATCCAGCCTTTGAAATAACCTGCAGCGATCCCAAGCAACAGGGCTGGCGGCAGGATGAAAGCTGTCGTCAGGCCGCCGATCACCCAGGCGGTCCTGATGCTCTTGAGCACTCGCCAAAGCACGTCGGTGCCGGTGCCATCGGTTCCCAGAACGTGATAACCAGAGGCCAAGCTAAAGGTAACGCCAAACAAACAGCAGATTACTGTCAGCGTTGCAAATATTGCTCGCCAGGGCAACGGACTGTTTTTATCTTTCAGCTCGAGCAATAATCCAACCAAGCACGTCGCGACCGCCGCACCACCCAGAAATCCCCAGAACGCGCGCTGAGACACGTCTGATGCCCACTGTGACTCGGGTGCATCGAGATGTCGCCCACCAAATTTCAACCGGGGAAAATCGCGAGTGACTTGCCCACCAGAACCTAGCATGGACTCCTTGACGAATTGCCGATAGGCCAGAGGCTGCGAGTAAGTCTTCTCTGGTTTTACAAACGCAGTATCGCCAAGCGCAGCATCAAGCACCGACACCAACTTCGGGGCATACATCACGGGAGCATCCGGAGCTGCCCCTGCCACCGGGGGTAACCGAGGTTGATAGTGAATAGAGTCCAATAAGCCCACCAGCACAAACATCATCAGAACAATGGCTGAACACATGGCGGACGGGCTGCGCGCTACGCGAGACCAACTTGCGCGCAGTGTTCGTGAGCGGACTGCTCGCCATGCATAAACACCAATCAAAATGACCAGAGCGAACAAGGCGGCATCGGTCCACAACACGACAAATTTCGGCATCATGACTAGTCGAACCTCACCCGAGGATCAGCCAGCGTGTAGGACACGTCTGCCAAAATCAAACCCACAACATAAAGCGCAGAACCCAGAAAAACCATGGCTCTGACAATTGCAAAGTCCTGGGCATTGATGGCGTCTAAGGTGTAACTTCCCAAACCCGGAATCCCGAAAAAGGACTCGGCGATCAGGCTACCCATAAAGAGCAGAGGCAAAGCCGAAACCGTACCTGTCAATATCGGTAAGAGGGCATTGCGCAGTACGTGACGGAACAAGATGATGTGCTCGCCCAGCCCTTTGGCACGGGCAGTGCGGACATAGTCTTTGCCGATCTCTTCCAGAAAAAGACTTCGGTAAAAGCGCGCCTCGGCTCCCAGGCGCGCGAGCACTGAAACAATAATAGGCAAGGCAAGAAATTTGATGATGTCCAAACCGCCTGAAAAACCTGAATACGGCACAAGACGAAAAATTTTTGAGAAAAGCCATTGCCCCGCAATGATGTAAAAAAGACTTGATATTGACAGCATGACACCGCACAGCACCACCCCCCAGAAATCGAGCGCCGTAGTACGGAAAAAGACCAAAACCATAGCAAAGATGATGCTCGCCAGTAACCCCAGCACGAAGGTAGGCAGGGCTAGCGAAAGGCTCGGGCCCATCCGCTCAAGGATTTCGTGATTGATATCACGCCCGGCATCTGAATCACCGAAATCAAACGCCAGCAGTGTCACAGAGCGTTGGTAGAAAATAGTGTCAGTGAAACGCGCTATACCATCCTGGCGGGCATTTAGGAACAAAGGCTTGTCGTAGCCGTGCTCGACTTTCCATTTTTCTATCGCATCCGCATTGACTCGACGTGCACCAATAGACAAGCGTGCCATATCATCAGGAGTGTTGACCGCAAAAAACAATATAAAGGTCAATAAATTGACGCCGATGAGTATGATTACCCCGTAGAACAAACGCCTGGTGATATACCCGATCATCGGCTGACCTCACCAAAAGCGGTCTGTTTGTCCTGTCTGCGCAAGGCCCGCCAAGCCAACCCAAGGGTCAAAGCAACGACTAGCGAAAGTAAACCAAATGGCCACCAGATGGGCGGGTTCCATTGATCAATTTTCTGATGCCGCAGCTTGGTGTCGATTTTCAGGTACTGCAGGGTGTTTCTGACCATCTGGGTTGGCTTCGCATTGCCGACCCATTGCTGAAACGCACCTGCAGACTTCGGAAAGACCCCAAACATCCATGGCGCATCCTCTCTCAAGACGTCAGTCATTTGGACAATGAGGGACTCTTTCTCAGGACCATCTGGCAAATCGCGCATCTTCTCAAAAAGGGCGTCGTAGATCGGATTGACATAGTTAACGACGTTTTCGCCCCCAGTGGGAACCTTAGCGTGTCCCCCGTAAAACAGAATTAAAAAGTTTTCAGCATCAGGATAGTCAGCATCCCATCCGAGGGCAAACATCTGTGCAGAGCCTTGGGATATTTTGTCTTGAAAACGATTGTAGTCAGTCACACGGATATCCAGTTGAACGCCCAGCGAAGCGAACTGACGCCTCATCCAGTCAAGCTGGGAACTCGCGCTGTAGGCCAAGGTTGAATCGAAATGCAGGACCAGAGGTTCGCCGGTAGTCGCATCACGACCGTCGGGATAGCCGGCCTCAGCGAGCAATTTTTTGGCGATCGAGAGCGGCTTTCGGATAGGTTTGCCATCAACCAAATCGTAAACAACGGGGTTATACCCGAGGGGTAAAGCCTGATAGCCCAGAATGCCAGGCGGGATAGGGCCGTGCGCGATCGCCGCTTGATCGTTGTTGAAGATGGTGGCGTACTCTTCCCAGTTATAGGCAATGCTCAGGGCCTGTCTCAGTTTTCGGTTACGCATCTGTTGGACTGGCGTATCACCTTTTCCGACGACAGGGTCTTTGTAATTAAAACCAAAATACTGGATTTGAGCCTCGACCGTTGTTGGCAATTTAATCCCATGCTCGGCATACAAACTAGCCTTATCAGCCGAATCAGTGGCCGCCACGAGCATTGCGACGCCGTAAGCGCCGCTATCTACTTGGGGAATGTCGTAATAGCCTTGCAGGAACTTACCTTGCAAAGGGATCGATTCTTTCTCCATATTGAAAACGATCTGATCAATGAAGGGAGTCGGTTTGCCACAATCCGCCAAGAGCCCTGCTTCAGCATCACCGGGTTCGCCTTCACACGGATAGGGTTCGCCACGAAAATTAGGATTACGTGTCAACACGTGACGTCTGTCTTGAATTGATTCAGTCATCATGTAGGGCCCAGTGCCCACCGGCCAGTTATTCAAAGACAAGTTGCTTTTGGCCATACCTGGCTGACTGTAAAAGCGATCAGCCTCCCAGGGGATCGGTGCTGCAAACGTCATGGCCAGCCAATATTTAAATTGAGGATATACCCCTTTGACGCGGATTCGAACGGTGTAAGGATCGAGTGCCTCGATACCGACAAAACCGGCTGACCGCAAATCGAGCCAAGGCAGCTCTGTAGTGGTGGCGGCCAAGCCTTTGCGTAACTCTCTGTCGACCTCACGCAAACGTTGCCCATACTCACGAAAGCCGACAATGTATTCGGCTAGAGTCGAGTAAATCGGCGAGGCAACTCGTGGGCTGGCAAGTCGACGCAGCCCATATACATAGTCATGAGCAGTGAGTTCACGCGTGCCTGTCTGTTCAAAATCAGCAATTGAAAATTTATGACTCAACGCTTCTGCTTTTATCGGGTAATAAACAAAATTAGCCGACGCGTCACGCGCGAAAGCAGGATGCGGTTGAAACAGTATCCCAGGCTGAATCTTGATGTCGTAGATACTTTCGGCCACAGCCGACACAGGCGCATTAGCAGCCAGAGCGTTACCTTGTTTATCAATCAGAACCGGCTCAGCCACGGTCTGAGCTGTACGAGGGATCAGCTCGTACGGCCGTTTCAAATAATGATACCCATACAAAGGTTCGTAAATGTTGTAGGTAAAAGGCGTCTCGTTCGACGAATAGGACTTTGCGGGATCAAGTGCTTTGGGCGATCTCTGCGAGAAAGCGGTGTAAAGCGTATTCCGTTGCTCGGCACCCCGGGGATACGGACTGTTAATGGGGGAATCTGCTGCACCATGCTTTGAATCCCCACTCTCAGGGCTGCACCCGACCAAAAGCATGCAAAGTAAAAGTAACCTGAATTTCAACACTGTTGATGCTTCCAGCAGCGATAACGCCATACCCAGGGCGCAATGGCATTGGGTTCTACCCAAAGACCCTTCTTATCAAGCTGGGCCTGTGTTTGCAAGGCAGCAAGGGTCTTATCCCGTAAATACTTACCCCCGCCTTGCTGATTCGCCCACGCGTAACCGTTTTGAACAAGCATCCGGTTCGCAGTCGTTGAGTCTAACGGCACATCACACACTTCGCGACTGTATTGGTCATGCTCAAAACAAGTCAAGGTCAGTGTCTTGCCCGCCACCAGGCTCGATAGGTACTTGCTGGCCGCCTCGCCAAATGGCTGCCCTGGCTTATCACTTCCATGTGCTGTCTCAGGTGCGTCAATACTGGCGAGGCGAATCCGGTGTTGTTGACGGTTCACAAGAATCGTCATCGTGTCCCCATCGGCCACCTTAACAACCTTGCCCGACAAGCTGTAAGACTGGGAAGTTGCTGCACCATAGCTCGAGGTGGCAATCATCGCGACACAAACGATGGCGAGGACGCGTCTGCCGATGCTGCGTAGTCTGTCTGCTCTCATGCCGATCACCTCACATATCTCGGAGCCCCAACTTTACCAAATAACGCAAACCGTGCCATCGAAGCTGGCTTACTTTAGATTTGTGGGTGGGTCACTGACTCCCGCCAGCAGGGCGAAACATGCTACCTTCGATATTTATTGGGCATACCGTTGGCGCAAAATAATCCTGAACTCGGCTTTTGAAAACAACCACCATGACGAAGATTGTATTTTTAGACAGTGACACCATACCTGAGTATCTGACAGCCCCTTCCTGGGCTGATGAATGGCTCAATTGCCCCGCTACCGCATCTGATACAGCATCCGCGATAACCGCGTTGGACGGCGCGACCATATGCATCACCAACAAAGTAAAAATCACGGCCGCAATCTTGCAGAAGTCACCCAAGCTGCGTTTTGTATGCGTGGCGGCAACGGGCTACGACTGTATCGATTTGCAAGCTTGCAGAGAGCACGGTGTAACCGTGTCCAACGTTCCCGGTTATTCAAAACAAAGTGTGGCCGAAGGTGTGATCGGTTTGATCTTCTCCCTGCGACGAGCAATGAACCATTATCAGACTCGCGCCAGGCAGGCATGGCCGAATTCAAAGATCTTCTGCGTACACGGCGCACCCATTCTGAATATCGGTGGTGCCACATTGGGAATTTTTGGCCGCGGAGCGATTGGCGGCGAAGTTGGTCGACTGGCCCAAGCTTTGGGGATGAAAGTACTCTTCGGTGAACATCGAGGTCGTCACGACATCCGTGAGGGGTACGTGCGTTTTGAAACCCTGTTGGCACAAAGCGATGTGATCAGTCTGCATTGCCCTTTAACTGAGGCAACCCGTGGCATGATCGGTCATGCCGAAATCGCTAACATGAAGCCAGGCGCTATGCTCATTAACACTGCCCGTGGACCGCTCATTAACGAAGATGCTGTGCTCGATGGACTAAAAAGCAAACACCTCGGAGGTGTCGCTCTGGATGTATTAGCCAGCGAACCACCTTCTGGTAAACACCCTTTGATGAACTATGATCAAGATAATTTGATCATTACCCCACATGTCACATGGGCGAGTGAGAGCGGGGTTAATAATCTCAAACAAGGCATTTTGGCTAACTTGGAGGCCTTCAAACAAGGGCATCCCATCAACGTGGTGAGCTGAGCGATGACCGCAAAAAATCTCTTTGTGGGATGCGCCACAGGGTTTTCGGGCGACCGAACCGATGGCACAGTACCCGTAGTTGATACCTTGATTGCGCTTGGTGGTGGCGTTCTAACCTTCGAGACACTGGCCGAACGCACCTTGGCACTGGCTCAAATTGAGAAACGCAAAAATCCACTGCATGGCTACGAGCCTTTGTTGGATGATCTTGTTGGTCCTGTCTTGCGTCGTTGTCTGGATCACTCCATCAAAATCGTGAGCAACTTTGGTGCAGCCAACCCGCAAGCGGCAGCACAGAGAATTTATGCCCTCGCCCGTGTTCAGGGTCTCAGAAGACCGCGAATTGCGGTGGTACATGGTGATGACTTAACGCAACCCGAGCAATTGCAATCGCTGCTTAAGCGTTTGGGGTCAAACATTGACCCCGCGCGTATCGTCAGCGCTAATGCATATTTGGGTGCTCAACAAATCAGTGAAGCCTTGCAGGATGGCGCCGACATTGTTGTCACTGGTCGCGTGTCTGATCCTTCTTTGACGCTGGGCCCTGTTCTGGCTCACTTCGGTTGGTCCTTGGATGATTGGCATAAACTGGGTTGCGGCACCATGGCTGGGCACATGCTTGAGTGCGGGACGCAAGTGTCGGGGGGTTACTTTTGCGTGCCAGGCCAGAAACCTGTAGAGGGGATGGACCGGATTGGTTTTCCGATTGCTGAAATCGATAGCCAGGGCAACTTCTCAGTCTTCAAGGCCGCCAACACGGGTGGTCGAGTCGATTTGCGGACTGCGAAAGAACAATTGCTTTATGAAGTGCATGACCCGGCCAGTTATCTCACGCCAGATGTGACTGCAGACATCACCAATGCCACGATCACTGAAACAGCGGCAAATCGTGTCCGCATCGATGGCGTTACCGGTCACGAGCGACCAGCAGAGCTCAAAGTCAACGTCTGTTACGACAATGGTTGGCTCTGCGAAGCTGAAATCTCGTACGCAGGCTTCAAAGCGAAAGAGCGCGCCATGCTGGCAGGCGATACCATTCGCAAGCGTATCGGCCATCTGATCGATTTACGTATCGACATCATCGGGGCGCTGAGCATCTTCGGTGATGATGCGGGTGAATTAGCGGCTAAGGGCTTTAACGCCCCCGCAAACGACGTGAGACTGCGGGTTGCAGGCGTTCATATGCAAAAGGAAACTGCAGAAAAAGTATCGAGGGAGGTCTTATCACTTTATTGTTGCGGCCCTGCCGGCGGTGGCGGAGTCCGCAGCTCGATTAAACCAAGGCTCGATACTCTGTCCTGCACCATCCCCCGCGATTTTGTTGACGCCGGCTGGACGATCGCACAGGAGCAGCGCACATGATCCGGACAACAATTGATTTACCACTGCACCAGTTAGCGCACTGCCGCGCCGGAGACAAGGGCAACACGTCCAATATCAGTGTCATCGCCTGGGACACCGAGTGCTTTCAGTTATTGCTTGAACAACTCACCGAGACTAGCGTTGCGACCTGGTTCGGGCATCGTCATCCCACTAGAGTGACGAGGTATGTTTTACCCAGAATTGAGTCCATGAATTTTGTACTTGAAGGTATTCTGGACGGGGGAGTCAATGACGCGCTCAATCTCGATACGCACGGCAAAGGGCTGTCCTTCTGGCTGCTCGAGATGCCGATCGCAGCACCTCTTCAATTAGCCGACCGACTTAGCAATCAAATCTATTAACTTTCCAGCAACACAACACATGAAGCATCTAAAACTACTGGCAATCTCGCTGTTGACAATACTAAGCATCAGTGCAATGGCGGCAGAGATTTACCCCAGCAAACCGATCAAACTGGTCGTACCGTTTCCTCCGGGCGGGGCGACAGACATCATCGCAAGAGTGGTCGCACAACGACTCAGTGTCGATATTGGTCAGACGGTAGTTGCAGAAAACCGTGCTGGCGCTGCGGGTGTTATTGGTTCAGATCTGGCCGCACATTCAGCTCCTGACGGTTACACCATCGTGATGACTACCTCAAGCACACATTCAATCGGCCCGCTGCTGAATCCGACAATCCCCTACTCGCCTACAAAAGACTTCACACCGATTATTTATCTGGCCTCGTCACCGCAAGTACTGATCGTGCCGCTCACAGCACCTTACAAAACCGTTCAAGAATTGATCGATTATGCGAAGAAGAATCCCGGAAAATTAAATTACAGCTCCGCGGGTAATGGCGGGATTCCGCACTTGTCCGCAGCCCGTTTTGCCGCTGCGGCGAACATCCAATTGACTCATGTACCCTACAAAGGGACTGCGTTGGCAATACCTGATTTGATAGCGGGCCGAATCGACCTCATGTTTGACAGTATGTCTTCTGGGTCGCCCCACGTATTGGACGGCAAAGTCAGGGCGCTGGCGGTCACTTCACCAAATGCGTCAGCAGTGCTGCCCAACGTGCCTCCCATTATTCAGACTGTGCCGGGTTATGAGTCGCTAACCTGGTTTGGCGTGTTTGGGCCTGCGGCAATGCCTAGACCCATCGTTGAAAAGTTGAACAAAGCCTTGAACCAGACATTGAAAGACCCTCTCGTGCTTGCACAACTGCAGAAGCTCGGGTTTGATGCCGGTGGTGGGACACCTGAAGACTGCGCTGAAAAAATGGCAAAAGATACCGCTGCGTGGAAGAAAGTCATCGAGGATGCGCGCATCACGATTGATCAATAGTGGTCAGGCTTTTATAACGATCTGACCCGGGTTCTGAGTGTTTTTTGTTGTAAGCCATTGTCTTGTTGTGTAGGATGACTTTAAAGTACTGAAAAACATATAAAAGTATCTTAGAGACAATAACAAATGACAACAAACCTCTTCAAAGGCTTTAGCCGAAGCGTTTGGCGTTTGGCACTGCTTTGTATGTTCTGCACGGGTTGCGCACAAGCGCAGTCTTATCCCAATCACCCCATCCGCTGGATCGTGCCTTGGCCGCCGGGTGGTGGTGCCGACGTTATTGCCAGAATGATGGGCTCGCCTGCGAGCGAAGCGCTCGGTCAGACGATCGTGATCGAGAACAAGGCGGGCGCCGGCGGAAATATCGGCGCTCAAGCCGCCGCGAGATCCACACCCGACGGCTACACCATTGCCTTCGCCTATTCGGGTACCCACTCGATTAATCGCCATATCTACAAAGAAATGACGTTTGAGGAAAGCGATTTCGTACCCGTAATTTTTTTAACCTCAGTGCCTCAGTTGCTGGTCGTAAACGCAAATGTGCCAGCGACGTCGGTTAAGGAGCTGATTGAACTTGCGCGAGCCAAGCCGGGCACTCTGACCTTTGGTTCGAGTGGTAACGGCGCCATTAATCACTTGACCGGTCAACTTTTTAGCTCGATGGCTGGGGTCAAACTTTTGCACGTGCCCTACAAAGGAGGCGGTCCCGCTGCGGCAGCAGTGATGGCTGGAGAAGTTGACATGGTGTTTGGAGAACCATCAACCTTGTTGCCTTTTGTCGAGTCTGGCAAATTACGAGCGCTTGCCACTACGGGTGAAAACAGGTCAATTAGCCTGCCCGATTTGCCAACCATCGCAGAGGCTGGCGTACCGGGGTATGCAGTTACGTCCTGGAACGGGATCTTGGCCCCCAAGGGCACACCTGCCGAAGCCATTAAAAAACTTAATCTAACGTTCAACAAGATCCTCGCAGATAAGGATATGCGCGATCGTCTGCTTAAGATTGGCTATGAGCCGATTGGTGGACCACCCGAAGCCCTGGCTCGCCATATTGAAACGGAGACAGTCAAGTGGGGTCCCGTTATTAGAGAAGCGGGATTAAAAATAAATTGATAGGCTGACTAAACATTCAGGACTAGTCTCAAGATGATTTTCACTGCACAAAGTGGTTTGACCGATCAATCGCGTCTGGCTGAGTTTGCCGACTGGTACGTGGAACACTTGAACATCATGCGGACTGTCAAGGGCGTTGATTCAGCTCAACGTTTTATTACCCAGACAGCTGGCTGGTCGCCATCACTTGCGATGTACACAATCGAATCGGTAGAAGTATTTACGGATCCGTACTATCAAAGTATCCGTGGCATGGGCCCTTGGGTGCCGTTAATCGACAAACAGTTTTACCGGCGAAACTTGTTTCAAGGCTGTGATCAAGCGCCGCAGGTCAAGCAGGACGAGGTGTTACTCATCGCTGACCCTGCTAGACCGACGGACTTCAACTTTCCTTCAGGCAAGCAATTTACGTGGATTGAGTCTGTTGGCTTGGATAAGACGATCCCTTGTCGCGGGATCTTGGTTATCGAAGCGAGTCAGCTGAACGAAATACCTCCGCAGCTTATTGCAGATTCAACGATTGCGGTCTATCGACCTGTCGGCCCACTTATCTAAACTTAACTGATGATCAACGGATCAAAACGACTGGCTATCATTGCCGGAGCCACCGGTCAAATCGGCCGTAGCGTCATCAACCATCTCGCTCAACGAAATGATTGGGCAGTTATAGGGTTGGCGCGAAGACCGTCCGTTCAAACTTCTTATCCCACAATAGCGGTCGACCTGACCGATCGTGCCGATTGTCAGAAGAAACTATCAGATCTAAGTGGGGTCACTCATCTGATTTATGCCGCGCGCTTCGATCATTTTGGTGGAGCGCAAGAATCTGTTGAAACTAACGTGGCCATGCTTGAGAACCTGTTGGACGCTCTGTTACCAAACGCACTGAATCTGGCGCACGTACATTTGGTTCATGGCACCAAGTATTACGGCCACACCAAAGCTGAAAGACCTGTGCCTTATCAAGAGGATGATCCCTGCGGGAATTTCGACAGTTTCTACTACGCACAACAAGCTTACGTCAAACGCTTGCAAATGAATCGACCCTGGAATTGGACAATCTCTCGTCCCCACGCCTTTTGCGATCTCAATACCGACGAACCACGCAACCTGTTGTTGTTAATCGGCGTCTACGCCTCAGTGATGCGTGCCTGCGATCAAGCATTGATTTTCCCCGGGACGGAAAAAGCGTATGCATCCCGGACGCAATTCTCCTGGTTACCTGCGCTAGCGAAATCTGTATCATGGATGATGACCGAACCGCGCTGCGCAAATCAAGCCTTCAACATTGTCAACGGTGATGCGCCAACCTGGTCAGCCTTGTGGCAGACGATTGCGGATTACTTCGATATGCCCGTCGGACCACCGGCTTCATCAAGCTTTGAGCAATTACTCGCCGGCAAAGACGCCGTGTGGCAGACTTTGGTCGAGCGATTTGGGTTGAGATCGGCCAACCTGGCTCAGGTGGTTCAATGGCCTTATGGAGATTATGCATTAGGGGTGCAATGGGACGTTGTGTCGGACATGACAAGGGCGTATTCAGCCGGTTTTTCTGAGAAGATTGATTCACACGAGATGTGGAAAGACGGCCTTGATTTTTACAGATTTAACAAACGAATTCCATAATGAAGCAGTTGCTGAGTTACTTGAGAACAGGTGTGGAATGACTAATCAGGAAATCGATACCAATAGCCCAATGACTGAGACAGATATCTTGGTCGTTGGCGGCGGCGGCGCGGGATTGGCAGCGGCCTATGAGGCCGCCAGCAAAGGCGCCAAAGTTATTTTGCTGGAAAAAAACACTGAACCTGGAGGGTCAACCTCTTGGTCAGTTGGATCGATTACAGCAACCAATACGCCACATCAGCGCAAAGCCGGCATCCAGGATAGCGCCGACGCGCATTTCGAAGATATGGAAAAACATGCGGGTAAGCTTGCCCCGCGAGACAATCTGATCTTAAGACGTATCCTTGTCGATAACACCTCCGGGATGTTGCAATGGCTGATGGATCTAGGGGTTGTCTTCGTCGGCCCAGAACCCGAACCTCCACACCGAGTTTCACGCATGCATAACGTAGTGCCGAATTCAAAGTCGTTTGCCTTCCATTTAACTCGTGCATGCCGCAAGTTAGGGGTCGATATCCGCACCAGAGTCAATACTCAACAGATCGTGATGCGAAACGGACGAGCAACTGCGGTTGTCACGACCCTTGCCGACGGCTCAGCGCATGTCTTTAAAGCTAATCGCGGCATTGTGCTCGCAACGGGCGACTATAGCGCCGCCTCAGATCTCAAAACAGAGCTTGCATCTGCGGCTGTAGGGCCTGTCGATGCGGTGAATCCAACTGCCACTGGGGACGGACACCGTATGGCACGCCAATTAGGGGCGACCGTAATTAACGGTGATATCGTACGCGGCCCCATCATGCGGTTTATTGCACCGACCAGACCCAACTTGTTGCAAAAACTGCCTCCCCACCGCTGGATCGCCATGCTAATTGCCCTGTCAGCGAAGTGGTTACCTGCGTTTATCCTAAGACCCTTCTTAATGAGCTTTCTGACTACCGCTGTCAGCCCGTCTACTGACCTTTACAAAGAAGGTGGCATCCTGATTAATAAAAACGGGCAACGTTTTACCGACGAACTAGACAAACCCAATCACGACATGGCTCAGCAACCCGAGCGAATAGGTTGGATCGTGTTTGATGATTTGGTTGCGCAAAAATTCTCGGCATGGCCATATTTCATCTCAACGGCTCCGGGTGTCGCGTATGCCTATTTGGCCGATTACCGCCGTAACCGACCTGATATTTATCATCAGGCTGACACGCTTGCGGCCCTGGCCGACAGCATGGGCGTATCAGAAACCGCACTTGTGCAAACTGTTAACAGCTATAACCAAAGCGATCGCTCTAAGCGACCCGAGATCACGCAAGGACCGTTCTATGCCTTGGGTCCTGTTAAAAGTTATGTGGTGTTCACTGACGGAGGGCTCAAAGTTGATGAACAACTGCGCGTCATTGGATCTGATGAACAACCCATCCTCGGCCTATTTGCTGCTGGGTCAGCGGGACAAGGCGGCCTGTTGCTTGAAGGCCATGGTCATCATCTAGGCTGGGCATTTATTTCTGGTCGCATCGCTGGAATCAATGCCGCATCAGCGTCAGCGTCGGATCAGGGCTCTGCCTGAATATTTGATGACTGTATGACTTGCGCCCACTTAGCGGTGTCTTGCTTGACGAACTGAGCGAATTCATCCTGAGTGGTAATCGTAGGCACGAAGCCCTGTTGTGCCAAACTATGAATGACCTGTGGATTACGCAGAACGGCAAGCGACGACTCATAAAGTTTTTGACGGATGCCCTCAGGGGTGGCTTTTGGCGCGATAAAACCATACCAATAATCCATCAGATAGCCTGTTACCCCGGCCTCTACAAAGGTAGGTAGGTCTGGGAATAAAGGTAGTCGCTCACGGCTTGCCACCGCCACGGCACGAAGCTGCCCGGACTTGATAAATGCCGAGGCCGGTGGCAAAGGAGTAAATAACAACATATCCTTTTGTGAACCAATAAGATCTGTCATGGCGGCACCGGTGCCTTTATAGGGGATGTGCGTTAGCCGCACTTTAGTCTCGTACATGAATAATTCAGCCGCCATATGCGCGCCGCTGCCCACGCCAGCCGAAGCAAAATTAATCTGCTCTGGTCGGGCTTTCGCAAGCGCGATCAAATCTGCCGGTGTCTTGATTTGCGAGGCGTTGTTCACAACCAAAACGATTGGCGCTGATGCCAAACCAGTCACTGCAACAAAATCCCTATTGACGTCGTAGGGCAACTTGGGAACAAGACTCGGATTGATGGAAATCTCGGAGATCGATCCTAGCATTAACGTCTTTCCGTCGGGAGCTGCTCTCGCAACAAATTGCGCGCCAATCGCCCCTGAGGCCCCAGGCTTGTTCTCAACGATACCTACGACGCCGAGCCGATCAGCCACTTTAGGCACAATAATCCGTGCGAGTATATCGGTACCTCCTCCCGCTGCGAACGGGATAATCACCGACATTGAGTCAGAACTCTGCGCGTTAGCTTGGCATATGTGCAAGAGGGTGCAGACAAATAACCCAGTCTTGACAAAAGATCTGCGTAATTTGTTCAGGATACCTTTGAGCCAGCACATCATTTCACGCTGACAAATAACGACTGAATAAACTGCCAAAACCAGTCATGTTGCTGTCGCAATCAAGCATCCGCAACGCGCCCCACCATGCACAACCGTTTGTGGTTAAGACGGGCTTACCACTATCCTGCTCGAGTTGTTCAACGACATCCACGGTCAACCAATTGCCACACGCGAGAAAGATAGCATCAGCATCAGGGTGGTTGACCTGCATCCCTAAGTCGTAGGCAGTCTGTGCTGGCAAAAGCCCTACGTCACTATTTTGGACGTAACCCAAGGCCGCTTGTTGTACAACGTCAATGCCATAAGCTTGAACAAAATTTTCAACTTGATGATTGGTCGCCTCAGCCCAGGGCGCCGCGAGTGCAATCTTCTTGATGTTAAGGACGTCAAATGCTTCTAACATCGCGGTTGCCGCAGTCGTAGCTGGCTTACCTGAAGCCTTTTCGATACGTGCGCAAACCTCCAGGTCGTAGCCTTTTCCCATCCGTGTAGATGGTGCCGTCGCGGCCAATACGACCACATCGACATCCGCATCAGCCAGCTTTCTGGATTCGACATCCAGTTCGGCGAGGATTTTGACTGTAGAGTCTGGATCAATGCGGCTCAAGCTTAATCTTGCGCAGTGCAAGGCAAAGTGATCCGGCAACATCTTGACGAATTCATATTCTTGCGTCGTATTCGATGATGGCAAAAGCATACCGATACGCTTATTTTGGCGTTTTAATTGCATCTCATCCCCAACTTATCGTGCCGACAGTCCTAAATAAAGACCGACAAACATTTTTTATTTAATTTTTTATGCCTTGAATCTAGTGTACTTGGTGCGTACACTTAGGTCACATTAAGCTTCAAAATAATTCAAAGAGAGACAAGATGCAATTTGAAACAATCCTCTATCAGGAAGACGGCCCAGTAGGCACCCTGACGCTCAACCGTCCTGAGAACGGCAATATGTTCAATCACACCATGTGTCACGAAATTCGCGATTGCATTAATGCGATTCGTCGCGAAACACGTACCAGAGTCATTATTCTGACAGGTGCAGGAGACCGTTTTTTTTGCTTGGGCGGCCGAAAAGACGACATGGAAGATACACAGCTTTACGCAGGTGTATTGCCTACGCTTGAGATGTATGAAAGCATTGATCGCTTGCAAAAGCCGGTCATTGCTGCAGTAAACGGATTCGCCGTTGGTGGTGGTAACGTGCTACAGATGATGTGCGACCTAACAATCGCCGGTGACAATGCCATGTTCAGGCAAGTCGGTCCCATGGTTGGCAGTTTTGATGCCGGCTACGGCACTTGGTATCTGGAAGACCTGGTCGGCAAAAAGCGGGCGAAAGAGATGTGGTATTCGAACCCCAAGATTTCTCCACAAACAGCACTGGACTGGGGCTTAATCAACCGAGTTGTGCCGGCCGCAGAACTGCGCCAAGCGGCCCATGCCTGGGCGCTTGAAATCGCCGACCGAGGTGCATTCGCACTTGCATCGGTCAAGGCTGCTTTCAATGTGCGTCACGGCGGTGTCAGTGGTTTATCCAGAATGGCTCATGACTTGTTATTGCGTGGCTATCTGGATACTGCGGAGCACGATGAATTGGCCGCCGCGTTTGCCGAAAAGCGCAAACCGGATGGCTCGACGTTCGGCCACTAGCAGCAGAGACACCTCAAATGCTGACTCTTCATGACCCCCTTCACACGCGGGCGCAATACGCTGTGGGCGCTTGGCAGGGCGATACGTTTTTTTCATTGCTGGTAAAACATGCTCACAGCCGACCCAATGCTATTGCCTTGCGGGATATCGCAGGCACGCTGACCTGGGCAGAGACACTTACTCAGGTGGAAAATGTCGCTAGCGCCCTCATGCTACTAGGCTTAACTCGCGGGGACAGAGTCGCGATATGGTTACCCAGTCGCATCGAGAGCGTCATTATTTTTCTCGCGTGTTCACGTAACGGCTACGTTTGTTGCCCATCGCTTCATCAAAGCTATACGGCCGACGAGATCATTACCTTGTTACAACGAATTCGTTGCAAAGCTTTTTTTACGCAACCAGGTTACGGATCAGATAGCAAAACTAACTCTGTGTTCGATAGGCTGGGCAAAGTCAAAACCTTGCTAGGCACATATGTACTAGGACCATACTTCGGTGCACCTGCCCCGGAGATAGTCGCTGCCGCTGCTTATCCTACCCACCGCGACACGGCTATGTCACTTGACCCCTTCGTAAACAATCCCGATAAGATTGTTTATCTCGCCTTCACCTCCGGTACGACCGGTTTGCCAAAAGGGGTCATGCACAGTGACAACACGCTCTTGGCTAACGGCAGGGCAATGGTTCGTGACTGGCATCATGACAGCAACACAATCTTGTTGACGCTGAGCCCTCTAAGCCATCATATTGGTACGGTTGCTATTGAACAATGGGTCGCGGCCGGTCTGCAACTCGTAATCCACAACTTCGCTGCTGGTAAAGCGGCACTCGACTGGATCGCAGAGAGCAACGCAACGTATGTCATGGGGGTACCCACACACGCCATGGATATCCTGGATGATTTCAAGCGGCGCAACTGGACTACTCTGGGCAAAGTGAAGTCGTTCTACATGGCGGGATCACCTATCCCGCAAGAGGTTGCTGAACAATTTTTGAAGATTGGCATCACGCCTCAAAACGTCTACGGCATGACTGAAAACGGTTCGCATCAATACACCCTGCCAACCGATTCCAAGCAAGTGATTATTTCAACCTGCGGGCGCGCTGCGCTAGGTTATGAGGTGAAAATCTTTCACGCGGAGCGCACAGATGAAGAGTTGCCGCGCGGAGAGATAGGTGAAATCGGTGGCCGTGGTGGTCTCTTGATGCTTGGATACTATGACGATCAGCAGGCAACAGAAGACGCTTTCAATCGAGCCGGTTGGTTCATGAGCGGTGACCTTGGTGTCATGGATGAAGCCGGTTGTGTCCAGATAGTCGGTCGCAAAAAAGATCTGATCATTCGCGGTGGTCACAATATCCATCCCGCTCACATCGAAGATTTAGCGCATCGACACCCCAATATTGCAAAGGCCGCCGCCTTCCCTATCGCGGATAACCGGCTAGGCGAAAAAGTATGTCTTGCCGTCATTTTGAGAGATGGTGGCAGCATCGACGCCATACAGGTATTACAACACTTGCATCAAGTAGGCCTGTCGAAGTTCGATATGCCAGAGTTCTTTATTGTGCTTGATCAGTTTCCGTTAACCGCCAGCGGCAAAGTCCTCAAACGCGAATTGGTTGATTGGGCGAAGGACGGCAAAATCGTGCCTGAATCTGTTCGCTGGAAGGCACAGGAGCAAACCCCATGAGTATTGAATTAAGTATCCGTGACCAATTAGGCCTTGTTCGGCTCGACCGGCCCGAAGCACTAAACGCGCTTAGCTTCGTGATTCTTGGTCAGCTCGACTCGACTATCGACAAGCTTGAGTCTGGTATCAAAGCTGGCCATGTGCGCGGCGTGGTATTTACTGGTTCAGGCGAAAAAGCGTTCTGCGCAGGCGCAGACATTACAGAACTGGTCGGTCGCAGTGTTCTAGAAGAACACGATGGCGCCAGAATCGGCCAAGCAGTGTTCTCGCGAATAGCTGCCCTTTCTGTGCCGACTGTAGCGGTCATTCACGGCTATGCCTTTGGAGGAGGTCTGGAACTTGCTTTAGCCTGCACCTTTCGCATTGGCACCGCCAAAGCCAAGATGGGCTTGCCTGAAGTCAAGCTCGGCCTCATCCCAGGCTATGGAGGTACGCAACGTCTACCTCGGCTAGTGGGCGAAGGGCGGGCGCTTGAGATCATCATGTCTGGACGGACTATTGAAGCCAGCGAGGCAGAAAGAATCGGCTTAATCAATCGACTGGTTGACGAAGGCGATCCGACTGCACTGGGTGTGCAGTTCTTGGGCCCTATACTGAAACAAGGACTCGCCGCACTCGAGTTTGCGAAGCAGGCAGTAACCAGGGGCATGCAAACCACGCTTGATGAAGGCCTTCGCATTGAGCGCGACCTATCGACACTCGCTTACCAGACAGCAGATGCCAAAGAAGGCATGCAAGCTTTTCTAGATAAACGCCCCGCACAGTTCAAGGACCACTAATCGTGAGCACAGGATGCATTATCGTTACGGGAGCTAGCAAAGGCATCGGTGCAGCCATCTCCTACCGTCTCGCTGCCGCTGGCTATTACGTCGGCTGTCTCTCACGCTCAGGCAGTATGCCCACCCTGGATACCGTCAGTGCCGAGATCCGCGAAAGATGGTTTGCTATCAAATGCGATGTCAGCGACGAAAACCAGCTTCAAACCGCTTTCACTGCGACCGCCTCATACTTCAAACAACCACTGATTGGCCTAGTCAATAATGCGGGGGTTCACTCGCAAGGTAAAACTGAAACGCTACAAGCAGACGAGTTCAGGCGAGTTATGGATATTAATGCCGTGGCTGTTTTAACAGCAAGTCAGGCGATCTACCCTTATTTCATGAAACAAGCCGGTGGCCTCATCGTTAACATCGGATCATTTTTTGACAAGCTCGGCATCAAGCAACACGTGGCTTATTGCGCCGCCAAGGCAGCCGTCGGCGCAATGACAAGGTGCATGGCCGTTGAATGGGCCAGCAGAGGCATCCGTGTACTGAACGTCGCTCCGGGTTACATCATGACGGATATGAACCGGGAGGCAATGCAAACCGGCCCGCTGGCAGAGTATCTCGCCAAGCGCATACCGGGTGGTAAACCTGGTCAAGCAGACGATGTCGCCAAACTCGTTGAGGCCTTGTTTGTGATGGACAACCCTTTCATGACTGGCGAGACTATTTATATTGATGGTGCTCACGGGATGTTAGGTTGAGGGCAACCATCCCTTCACATCAGCAAGCCTAATTTATCAGGATACCCCAGACATGCATGTACTCGAAAGACTCGACGCCGATCAGCAGTGGAACATTGAGGAGAGCATGTTGCTCGAGTCGGTGAGAATACTGGCACGAGAGAACATCGCGCCGCGCGCCGCCCAATACGACAAGACTGGTGATTTCCCCTGGGACAATGTCCATGATATTAATCACCTTGGCTTGAACGCGATGTTTATCCCGGAGGAGTATGGTGGTGCACCGATGTCGTACTCCTGCTACCTGGCCTGTGTGCGCGAAATCAGTCAAGCCTGTGCATCTACTGGGATCATTTGGGCGACCAATTTTCACGCCATCAAACCTTTGATCGATTTTGGCAATGAAGAGCAAAAACAGAGGTTGCTACCACGCATCGCAGAGGGTGGTCTGGCTTCGTTAGTCATCACAGAACCATCGGCTGGATCGGATGCGACCGGGATGAAAACCAGTTTTACAGAAGATGGTGATGACATCATCGTCAATGGCAGTAAGATATTTATCTCGAACGGGGACGTCGCAGATGTCTATTTAGTGTTTGGCAAATGGGCTGGCATCGCGGGTGCGAAAGAAGCCATCACGGCTGTCATCCTCGAGAAAGGAACACCCGGTCTCAGTGTGACGGGGATCGAAGACAAAATGGGGACGCGTGCCTCTGGGACCGCATCCCTATCGTTTGACCAGTGCCGTATCTCTCGAGCGAACCTATTACAAAACCCGGGCGAGGGGCTAAAAATTCTACTGGGTTCGTTAAACAAATCTCGTCCGAGCGTGGCAGCGCATGCACTGGGTATTGCGCGCGCAGCCTTTGAAGACGCCGTCGCCTACATGAATGAACGTCAACAATCAGGTAAAAAACTGCTTGAGTTTCAAGGCTTGCAATTTAACCTGGCTGACCTTGCCGCCGAGCTGGTGATGTGTGAGTCATGGCTCTGGCGTGTCGCACAAATGATCGAAAGTGGCGCCAGCAACATCGGTATCGAAGCATCTATCTTGAAACTAAAGGCCACGGATCTTGCCATGAAAATGGCGACTGATGCCGTCCAGTTTCTGGGGGGCTATGGTTACTGCAAGGATTATCGTGTCGAGCGTCTGATGCGCGACGCGAAGATCACGCAAATCTGGGAAGGTACCAACCAAATTCATCGTCAGTTGATAGGACGCAGTTTTCTGAAAAAAGGTTGATCAGTCATGAATGAAAGCTCCACCGTAGGTATCGTTGGCTGCGGGACCATGGGAACAGGTATCGCCATTGTCTGCGCGCGAGCGGGTTTCGTGACGCGTGTTTACGATCAACGTGAAGATGCCTTGAACAATGCAAAAACTCAGGCAGCCGCTTTTCTAAAAAAATCAGTCGAGCGCGGCAAACTTGCTGCGGGCGAAGACGCACGCATCATGGCTCAGTTCAGTACGACCACCTCAATGACAGACTTGAGCGACTGCGATTTCATTATTGAGGCTGTGTTTGAGGATTTAAAAGTCAAACATTCAATTTTTAGTGCGCTAGACAAGATTTGTCCTGCACACACCATTTTTGCATCAAATACGTCAACCATCTCGATCACTGAAATAGCAGGCGGTAGCGGCCGGGACGATCGGGTTGTAGGTATGCATTTCTGCCTTCCCGCGCAATTGATGAAACTGGTGGAAATGTCGCCTGGTATATCCACTTCAGAGAAGACGTTCGCAAAAGCGTGGCAATTTTGTGAAAACCTGAACCAAAAACCCGTTAAAACGCGGGATACTCCTGGCTTTGTATTGAACTACTTTCTGATTCCCTTTAACAACGATGTCATCAATATGGTGGATCAAGGGGTTGCCACTGCAGCCGACATCGATCTGGCGATCAAAACAGCGCTTGGCTATCCGCTTGGACCACTTGAATTGCTTGATATGGTGGGTATGGACACCCAGTTATTACTTTGCGATGCCATGCACGGGCTGACCAATGAGCCCAGAGCCGCTTGCCCGCCACTGGTCAAGCGCATGATCGGTGCCAAGCATTTGGGTCGCAAGACGGGACGTGGGTTTTATCAGTACGACGACAACAAAATCTTCGGAGCTTGACCATGACTTATCAAATCATCTCTGCAGGTGTAAGTCGATCGTTTCCTGATATGCATCCTTTCATCGAGGCAGCGAACGAATCAGGCAAAAGCGTCGTAATCACTGGCAGCCAGGCTAGTTCGACTTTCCAAGGGCTTGCATCGCAGTTTGCCTCTGCAAACTTCGTCGCACTTGAACTAGGTACCGAATGCCTCGGGGTTCACCTTGGCGACGACGACGGACCAGACAACGTGGTGGGATTTGCACGATTTCGACTGGGTGATGCTGCACCGACTAACTTGATAGAACTCGTCTACAAGACATACACCGCCCCCACAGCAGTCGAGCTGGCTAAGGCTGCGTTCGAGGCAGGCGGTTTTAACGTGGCAGTCTGCGGCGATTTCCCCGGCCGAATTGTGGATAGACTCGTGCGCCCTTATTACAACGCAGCGCTCAGGCGACTTGATGAAGGACTAGCGAGTGCCAATGATATGGACATGACACTCAGGCTAGGGCTTGGCTATCCTGAAGGCCCCATCGCGTTGCTGAACAAGACTGGACTTCACCATCACTTTGAAGTCACGCGCGACTTGTACGAGCAATTAGGCCAAGAGGCCTATGCACCTGCGCGCCGAGCGCGCACAGCCTGGCTTCGTCAAAAGAAACAAAGCGCATGAGTCAGCAGCCGTTACACAACGTCAAGGTACTGGACTTCAGCACGCTGTTGCCTGGGCCCATGTGTACGCTTCTTCTCGCTGAGGCGGGGGCAGAGGTCATCAAAGTCGAACGACCAGCAGGAGACGAGATGCGCGGATACCAGCCGCGACTCGGAACCGACAGCGTCAACTTCGTACTGCTGAACAGAGGTAAAAAATCGATTGCTGTCGACTTGAAAGAGCCGGCAACACGTCAACAAATTGAGAAGCTAATTGTTGACGCTGATGTTCTGGTTGAGCAGTTCAGACCGGGCGTGATGGATCGATTGGGTCTCGGTTATGGCGAGGTAAGCCAGATCAACCCCAGGCTGATCTACTGCTCGATTACCGGTTATGGCCAGTCAGGGCCAGACGCCCTCGTCGCGGCTCACGACCTTAATTATCAAGCCAAGAGCGGTATGCTCAGTCTTACCGCAGACAGAGACGGGGTGCCGCTTGTCCCTAACAGCCTGACCGCCGACCTTGCTGGCGGTGCTTATCCGGCAGTAATGAATATCCTGCTGGCACTACGACAACGGGAGCAGACGGGTCTCGGTTGTCAGCTTGACATTTCGATGGCCGATAATCTCTTCACCTTGATGTACTGGGGTTTAGGTAATGGCTGGGCAGCCGACGACTGGCCAAAACCTGCTGCAGACCTGGTCACGGGTGCGAGTCCACGCTATCAGATTTACGAAACGGCAGATCGCAAGTTTCTTGCCTGTGCGCCGATCGAAGAGAAATTCTGGTTGAAGTTCTTGGCGCTGATCGGTGCACCTGAGCTTGCTTCCGCGATGCTTAGCCGCGAGGCAATCACTCAGGTCGCCCACATTATGGTCAGTCAACCAATCACCTATTGGCTGAATGTGTTTGCAGGTAGTGACGTCTGCGTCAATGAAGTCGTCAACTTAAAACAAGCAATACGAGACCCTCATTTCCGGGCAAGAGGATTATTTAATCGCACGACCACTAGTTTTGAGGGTAAGAGGATCACCGCATTACCGACCCCGTTGTGTTCGGGTTTTCTCTCATCTGAAAAGGATGCAATCAGTCCAGCGTTAGGGCAACATACGTTAGAAGTGCTCGGCAAGTTTAAATAAAAATACACAATTTGAATCAGCAGTATTGAGGAGACATCGCATGACACATCGCACCACTGCGCTCACCAGAGTCACAAGGGCTTGCCTTCTGGCAGCTAGTTTTTTAGTGGGGATTGCCCACGCAGACGACCCGAAACCCTTCCGAATCGGGGCGCTTGTAGACATGTCTGGTGTTTACTCTGCACTCGGCGGACAAGGCTTAGTTAATGTCGTCAAGATGGCTGCAGAAGATTTCGGCGGTAAGGTGCTAGGTCGGCCGATCGAAGTGCTGTCTGCCAACTATCAAAACAAAGTCGATATCACCTCAGCCCGCGCACGCGAATGGTTTGATCGGGACGATGTAAACATGATCATTGAATCAACTGATTCAGGATCTGCATTAGCTCTGCAAAAAATTGGGCTGGAAAAGAAACGTATCACCATTTACTCAGGTTCAGCCAGTTCAGCCTTAACCAACACTGAGTGCACGCCCTATGGGATTCACTACACTTACGATACCTACGCACTCGCCCATGGCACCGGGGCCGCTGTAACCAAAGCGGGTGGTGACAGCTGGTTTTTCATCACGGCAGATTACGCTTTTGGGGCTGCGTTAGAAAAAGACACCAGTGAAGTGGTGGTGGCTAATGGAGGCAAGATCCTCGGTGGCGTTCGGGCTCCCCTTACGACACCTGATTTCTCGTCTTTCTTGTTACAAGCTCAGGCATCCAAGGCAAAAGTGATTGGCCTGGCTAATGCAGGCACCGATACCCAAAACTCAGTCCGTCAAGCATCAGAGTTCGGTATAACCCAGAGCGGTCAACAACTCGCCACACTTCTGATGTTTATTACTGACATCAAAGGGATGGGTTTGCAGATCGCTCAAGGCCTAACCTTTACCAACGGTTTTTATTGGGATCGGACTGATGAAACCAGAGCATTTTCCAAACGCTACGGCGAGCGTAATGGCGGCAATATGCCCTCTATGGTTCAGGCAGGCGCCTATTCGGCCACCATGCACTACTTAAAAGCAGTCGCCGCAGCCGGGACCGCAGATGCAGACGCTGTTTCTGCCAAAATGAAAGACACTGAAATCAATGACTTCTTTGCAACGAAAGGGAAAATCCGCGCAGATGGCCGTATGGTTCATGACATGTATCTTGCTCAAGTCAAGAAGCCGTCGGAATCCAAAGGCCCCTGGGACCTGCTCACCATCAAGGCGATCATTCCTGGCGATCAGGCGTTCAGACCTGTCTCAGAAAGTGTCTGCCCTTTGTTTAAAAAATAAGCTAGCGCGTTTGTAACGCCTTCTCAATTCGTTGCGATGAAACGGTCGTGCGTGGCACTTTAAAGTCAAACCAGCTACGCACGTCCTCTTCTAGCCCGATGCCATGCATAAAGTTATAAATCGCTTTCTTTAAACCGACACCGAGTGCTGCGTGATCAACACCAGCAGGATCGATAAAGCCAATGTCGTTTCTGGCAAATGTCGTGGGTGGCAACGGGATCAGATCCACACCATACTCTGCTGGCGCCAAGCCCACGGGCGAATGAACCGTACAAGTAAACCGGTGAAAAAATCCACTTTGAATACAGCCATTGGCAAATAATTGCCTGACGTATTCGAGTGCATCAACTGTATCCTGTACCGTCTGTGTCGGAAACCCGTACATCAAGTAGGCATGCACCATAATGCCTGCATCGGTAAAGGCGTGGGTCACCCTTGCGACTTGCTCGACTGACACCCCTTTTTTCATGAGTTTAAGCAAGCGATCGGAAGCCACTTCTAATCCGCCCGACACAGCAATACAACCACTATCCGCAAGTAACTCGCAGAGATCAGGTGTGAAGGTCTTTTCAAAACGGATATTGCCCCACCACGAGATATTGGTGTCTCTGGCTATTAATTCAGTCGCGAGTGCCTTCAGGGATTTAGGCGGGGCTGCTTCATCAACAAAATGAAAACCTGTCTGCCCTGTTTCTTTAACAATCGCGTCAATCCGATCAACTAACACTTCGGCTGAGGCAGCTTCGTATCGCCCAATATAGTCAAGGCTGACATCGCAAAAGCTGCACTTCTTCCAATAGCAACCATGTGCAACCGTGAGTTTGTTCCAGCGGCCATCGCTCCAGAGGCGATTCATCGGGTTCAGCATATCGAGCAGCGACAAATATTGGTCCAGCGGCAAGCCATCCCAAGTGGGTGTACCAACCTCTTCGAAAGGGATCTCTGGTTCAACAAAGTTGATGTAGCGCACGACCGTCTCTTCCCGCAGAAACGTTCTGACCAATCTTTGCTTTGAACGCTTGCCCGTTAAATACTCGAACAGTGACAGCAGTGGTCTCTCACCCGAATCAAGCGTCACATAGTCAAAATAGTCAAAGACACGGGGGTCTTTGAGCTCACGTAATTCGGTGTTGACGAAGCCGCCACCCAATAACGTAACCATATCGGGATACTTGGTTTTGATCACCTGTGCGATCCGAAAGGCGCCGTAAACCGATCCGGGGAAAGGTACCGACAGCAGGACCACCGTGGGATCGTGACGTGCCACCGCAGCGAGTGTGAGCTCAGCCAGAATATCGTCAACTAAATTGAAGTCTGAAGACAACGCCGTGGCAAGCGGATCGAACGTGGCCTGGCTAGCAGAGATCGATTCTGCGTAACGGACAAACTCAAACCGGCTATCAACGGAATCGCGAATCACATCAGCCAGATCATTCAGATAAAGGGTGGCCAGATGCTTGGCTCTATCGTGCAGGCCCAAGGCACCAAATGCCCATCCAAGCGGATCACCACCGTCTTCGTCGACATAAACATCAAGCGTGGCAAAACGCGGGCCCTCAGGCAAGTAGTGGCGACTCATGATGCGATGAGCGAGCGTCGGATCCTTACCTTGCAGGAATGCAATGACGCGGTCAACAGTTGCTGTATACCTTTTGCGATGCGCTGCAAAGAAGACCACAGAGTCAGTCTGTAGAGATGAAGGTAGCGCGTCAACACATGCCTCGATACGCTGCAAGCCTCCAGCCGACAACAATCGCAACACCAAGGCAAGCGCCAAATCTTCTTGAACGGCATGGATTTTTCGTGAACGCAAAAAACCCGTCAAATAGGCGGTTGACGGATAGGGCGTATTGAGTTGCGTCATCGGTGGGATGATCGATAAGACGCGAAGATTCAGATTCGGCATGTATTGGGCAGTTTAAGCGCAAGTCTAGCTAATCGAGCTAATCGAGCTTCTTGAGTTCGGGATAATCCCCATCAATCAGCCGATACTGGCTGAGTACTGCAGCCCTGACTGCACGACGGCTGACCTTACCCTGGGGGTTGCGCGGCAATTCGGCGACTGCAACATAAAGCCTCGGTCGCTTATGCTTGGACAACGCAGCGACTCGGGATTGACAAGCCTCGATCCACCCATTTTGCGTTTGTTCACCAACCGCGATGATGATCTCACCCCAATAATCGGATACCAGGGACGTGACAGAAATTTGGCCACTTAACGGTAGTCCCGCCAGGACGGCCTCTATCTCGTCTGGATTAACTCGATAGCCGCCCGTTTTGATCACATCGGCGATCCGGCCCGTCAATACCAACCGCCCTTGTCCATCGAAATACCCCAGATCGCCTGTGGCATGCCAGCCATCGGCAGCATGGGGGATCAATCCATCAGGCGAGAGCAGCGTGGCTGACATCTGCGGCGCACGCAAAAAAACTTCACCGTCAGGGATTTCATCCTCGCCGGTATCGAGATCGGGCGTTGCAATACGGATTTCAACCCCTGGGGCGGGCCAGCCAACACAGGCGCCAGGCCGTGCCCGATCTTCCGAAGTAAAAAACGCGTGAGTGCTGGCCGCGTCCAGTACCGTGATAGGGTTCACGCACTCTGATTTACCAAAGGTGACGCGCACGACAGGGCCAAACATCGCCTCGGCTTTCTGATACAGGCTCAACGTGAGCGGTTGAGTGCCTGTAAAAATGCATCGAAGCCCCTCAAACCGTTTACCTGCGAAAGCATTTGTGATTTTTGCCAGAACGGTGGGTGGCGCAAACATGGCAGCAAGTTTCTTTTCATTTAATAACTCGGCAAGGCGCTCAAGGTCTATCCCCTTAAGCAAGACGACCTCACCACCCAAATCGCACCAGGCGTACGTCAGCAAGGAAGCGCCATGTATAAAAGGTGTCATCAGTACGATGCGCTCGCCTACCTGAGGCATAAAGGGCAAAGTCGCCTTTTGCAACTGCTCGCCAGCCGCTCTTGCACCGTGTGTATACAGCACCCCTTTCGGTTTGCCGGTTGTGCCTGAGGTAAACATCAGACGCCCCCAAGCACTGGCCGGAACCGGTTCCATGGGCAATTGATGATCATGATTGACGTCTTGACGGATCTCCTCAGGTAACAACACCTTGAACCCCATCGATATCAGTAGTTCATGTTTCTCTGGAGCGGCAATCACCCACTTAAACCGGGCTACCTGAGCAAACCAGGCCAGTTCGTGCTCGGTACTATTGAACGCCAGAGGAGTTTCGCACGCGCCGTGAAGACGGATACCGTAGGACACCCATACAGCCTCGCAACTATTGGGCAAGAGCACGGCGACGGGCTCGCCCGCTTTCAAACCCATTTCATTGAGGCAGGAGGCTAACTGATGCGCATTCGCGTTGAGTTGCCTGTATGTCAGCTGCTGGTCTGTGCCATCAGTGACGGCTGTGCTGTCACCGAAGCGTTGGCCTAAGGTAAGTAAATTAGCTGACCAGGGGATGGGATGCGACAAAGGTCCTCCCTCCCTCGAGACGAATTAATCGAACAAGTTTTCAGTCAATAAATGATTCATGACTTCCTGAGCCGCAGCGAACTCTTCTTCTATCTCTATCGTCTGGCCATTGAAAGACAGTTTGCCATTAGCCAGCTCGTAGCCAGATTTAATACCGTCAGGCGTCTCCGCCACCATGCCCGACATCATGGCAAGGCCTTTGTACTGTGGATCCAGATTTTTAACAACGATCTGACCGGACGAATGCACTAGCTTGACTAAATTGAAGTCTGCTGGATTTCTCGTTGGACTTTTCGCTAATTCGACCGAAAAATTGCCCTCGACAGCACCTTGTTTTGAGGTCGCCACCAGTTTGGGGATCCCGACAGTAAAACCTTGATAGATCAAATCCCGGGCGGCCGATTGCAAATCTTGCTTCTCTTTAGCTGTCAGGTTTGTGATCGTTGAGTTATTGAGGATCGCAGAGATGGTCTTAATGCTCTTTGCGTCCAGATCTTTGTAAACAAAATCCATCGATGCATCAGTGATCGTTACGCCTTCATAAGACAGACTCTTGACAGAGGGCGAGATCGTAAGAGCGACACGATCGTTTTGCATGGTCGAGCCCACTTTGACAGCTACCCCAGCTACTGTTGCCTCTTTCGTGTTGATTTCGTCAACCGACATCTGGCCGTTATAGATGCCAGAATCCAAATCTTTGATGTCCACCTGATAGGTCAATTTCTTAACGTCAACGACAGAGTCTTCATCCTTAAGTAACAACCGGCTAATTGTCAAATCAGCAGACAATGTGTTGTTGCCACTGGAAATCAAACCACTGACAGGACCAAACTCAAATGACTCGGCACCTTCTTTTGTCGACAGGGTGGGGATAGCAATCGTTGAGCTGATTTTTTTATCAAAACTCATCTTGGCGAGCCCCTCAATACGGGCATTGTCACCAAACATATTGGCAATGTCTTTTGCGTGGTCACCCGCTGGTTTGATCTTCCAAACAACTTTGCTTAGTGAGTTGGGCTCAATAAAATGCGACGCTTGATAATCGGCGGCCATGACCAGGCTGGTAGCAGCGCTAGGATCATTGACCACGATCGTAAACTGACCCGTGGTAGACAAAAACCCGCTGTCCTGCTTCAGATCTTTGATCGCCACCACAGGGTTGGCAGACATCTTGTCGGTGATTTCTTTCACTCGGGCTTGAAACGTTTTTTGTGCGTACATACCTGCACCAACCCAGGCAACACCAGCGCCAATGATGATTGCGACCAACGAAATACCAATTTTTGATTTCATGCCTGTGCCTTTCTTTCTTGTTAGATCGCTGAAAAAACCGATGAGTCGTAACAGAGCTTATTGACGTGGCAAGCATTCTATACGATGAAGTGAGCGTTTACGTGACACCCCAAAACGGCAAAAGGCTACAGATCGAAACCTGTAGCCTTCTGGTTTATTGGTGCGCCCGGCAGGATTCGAACCCACGACCCCTTGGTTCGTAGCCAAGTACTCTATCCAACTGAGCTACGGGCGCTGCAAAGCACAAGACTATAGCATATTTTTCAAGCTACCAACAATCCACTGTCAGCTGAGGACTTTGATCGCCACTTCAAACACATCCGGTGCTTTGATCGATTTGATATCTTTATTGTCAAGCTTGGGTACAACATAGCCGGTGTTGCTTCGCTGCCAAAACCATTCAAGATTGGGCTCATGAAAAACCCCTACATAAGGTACTCCAGAGAACTGCCCATAATGACAAGGCCCACAATCGTTCGCAACAATTAACTTCGCCTTTAGCGTCAACCAGGCCAGCTCAGCTAAGGGTTTGTTAGCAAATAGAATGAAGTCATCACGTTGCAACGATTGCAACCACTCATACTCCACCTGCTCATCAGGGCCAAGCACGAAGCAAAATTTTGTCTCGTGACCCATTCGTGTGCGCAACAAATCGGCGAGCTCGACATAACGCTTAACCGGCCACCGTTTGTAGTCCCCAGCACCGCCACCCGGCATGAACAGGATCTCGGCTGCTTCTGGTGTTGACGTACGCTGATCCGCGATAGCAGTCACGCAGTCTCTGGCGGCAACACTAATATCAAAAGACTTGTAGGTAGCAAGGAGCTTCAAATTAGCAGCGCCCATGTACTCTGAATAATCTTTTTTATAGCTGTGTGTCCAAAAGATATCGGTGACGCGACCGTTGCGAAAGCCGATCCTTGTTTTAACGCCCTTGAGCAAACTCACCAGCGAAAACTGCTCACTGGCAAAATGCAAGGCAATCACAAGATCCGGTTTATTCAGCGCCAAATAGTTTTGCTTCAGGCGATTAGCTCTAACGTAGTCATCAACCCAAGGCAGGGACTCATAATGTTTTGCCAGGTCATCCTGCCCAACGACTCGCAGATGGCACGTTGGCCAAAATTGTTTGATCTGATATAGCAACGGAAAGGACACTATTTGAGTGCCCAGAAACACCATACTACGGATATAGACGACGACTTCTTGCATGCCTGGGCGATTGTCAGTGATGTCAGGGTTGCGTACGCACTAGAGCAATGCTGTCGCGACGCGAAAAGTTATAAACGACGCCAGATAGGCCAACGCGAACAGATACACCAATACGACTACAGGCAATTGCCAACTGCCGCTTTCGCGCCGAATCGTTGCAATTGTCGATAAACACTGAGGCGCAAACACATACCAGGCTAACAAAGACAAGGCAGTAGGCAAGCTCCAGTTTTCGGCTATCAATGGACCCAAGGATTGAGCGACCTCGCTAGTGGTCGACAGCGCGTATACCGTACCCAGCGAACTGATTGCTACTTCTCGCGCCGCCAGGCCAGGCACCAAGGCGATCGCAATTTGCCAGTTAAAACCGATCGGGGCGAGCACCACAGCCAAAGCGTGGCCTATCATGCCGGCGATGCTGTACTCAATTGGTGCACCTGAAGCACCAGCCGGTGCGCTGGGGAAACTCGCTAAAAACCAGAGTGCCAGCGTCAGCACCATGATGACCCCACCTACTCGGCTCATAAACAGTTGTGTTCTCTGCCACAAACCGATCAGAATATTGCGAAAAACTGGCAACCGATAAGGCGGGAGCTCCATCATCAGCGGTCGAATCTGCCTGCCAGAGGCCGTGAAACGCTTAAGCACCCAAGCCACACCCATGGCGCCGACAATACCTGCGAAATACAAAATAAAAATGATGACACCTTGCAACTCAACCACGCCCCAGATCCTGGTTTGAGGGATGAAAGCACTAATTAGCAGCGCGTAGACCGGCAGCCGCGCGGAGCAAGTCATGAGTGGGGCGATCAACATCGTCACCCACCTGTCTCGCTGGTTGGGTATGGTTCTAGTTGCAATGATTCCCGGTATCGCACAAGCAAAACTCGACAACAAGGGAATAAATGAACGGCCTGATAAGCCTACCGATCCCATTAGTCGATCGAGCAGATAGGCTGCGCGAGGCAAATAACCGGATTCTTCAAGGATCAAAATAAAAGCGAACAGAATCAGGATCTGAGGCAAAAACACGACAACGGAGCCAGCGCCTTTGATCACGCCATCAACAATCAGACTTCTGAGCCAGTTATCAGGCAGTAAATCCGCAACAAGGACTGCCAAATTATCCGAGGTATCTTTAATGAAATCCATGGGCACCTGAGCCCAACTGAACATGGCCTGAAAAATCATGAATAGCAAGACAACCAGCATGATGGGCCCAAAAACCGGATGCAACAGGAAGCGGTCAAGCCTTTCGGTCTTCAGATCAGGTACGAGATGATCGAGGTTCAGTTTGCGCAGGATGACCTGCACCCGTTCGTGGTCAGCGTGGGTTTGTTGCCCACTGTTATCGGTCGCATTACTCAACGATTCTGGGTTAGCCCTCAGTTGCAGAATAGCCGGGTCATCAAGTAGCTTGCGCAGCGCGCTATCACCATCGGTTGCGGTTGCCACGGTAGAGACAACTGGCATACCAAGCTCTGCTGATAGGGCCTGCTCATCAATGTGAATACCCCTGAGGCGTGCCTCATCGGACATATTCAAAGCCACAATACATGGTAAGCCCTGCCGCTGAACCGCCAACACCAAACGCAAACTGCGTCTTAGATTGGTCGCATCAACCACACATACAGCGACGTCCGGTCGTTTTTCGCCTTGAGCACGGCCAGCCAGAACATCGCAAGTCACTCGCTCATCCAGCGACCGAGGATACAGACTGTAAGTGCCAGGCAGATCCAGAATTCGTAACGCGATGTGAAGAGAAGTAATCAGCCTACCCTCTTTACGCTCGACCGTGACCCCAGCGTAATTGGCTACCTTCTGAAAGCTACCCGTCAGACGATTAAACAGTGCAGTCTTGCCGCAATTGGGATTACCCACCAAAGCAATCAGCGGGCCGGACGGATGAAAATGGATTTTCTCTTCACGCATTGCTAATAAGCACCATCACCAAGCGCGACCTCAACGCAAGCGGCCTCAGCCAGACGCAACGCAAAAGTCGATAGCCCTATCCGGACAAGAAGTGGATCAGACCCTGGCATCGTGCGCCGAAGCACAACAATATGCTCATCTGGCAGAAAACCAAGCTCGCTCAACTGCCGGGCACAATCAGGCATCTGAGCGCATTGATTAACTGACACGATACGGGCAAGCTTACCAATCGGGATTTGACTCAAGGACTGCGTAGGATGCATAGAGGCACTTAGGTTTAAGACCGGATAACTCTTAGTTTACATTTAAAATGTTAATGATAACTATTCTTATTATAGAGATGATCAAAGGTCATCCGCAAATGCTTGGCCTTCAACCAGCGAGTGAACATCAGGTCAAAGGATCCATGCACCAGTTTTGAAAGGCTGGTCGCTCGCAGATTAACGCATACCAGCGATCGAGATTTGGTAAAGACGGACGTGTTATCGGCAGGTTGTACCAGCGAAAAGCCCCCACTGCGACCGGGATATCTCCCATCGTGAACGCATCACCCGCCACAAAACGATGCTTAGCCAGATGCGCGTCAAGCAGTTCGAAGTTAGCCGTCAATGCCTTAACCGATGCCTCGATCGCCTGCATATCGCGTTTTTCAGGAGGTGTTCGGACCAAGCCCCAGAAAACGGGCCTCAAATTGATCCACATCGTTGTTGCAAACCAATCCATCCATCGCTCAGCATCAGCAGCGACCTGCAAGTTGTCTGGGCACAGCTTACCTGAGCCGCTCTTGCGCGCCACGTAGCGAACGATGACGTGGGACTCCCAAAGAACGAAATCACCGTCTTTTAAGACCGGCACCAGACCATTGGGGTTCATCCGTTTATATTCAGGTGTATTGTTCACACCAAACGCTAAGCCAGCATCAATACGATCAAAATCTAATCCCAGTTCGTCGCACGCCCAGAGCACTTTCTGCACGTTGATCGAGTTTTTACGGCCCCAGATCGTTAACATCGTTTGTCCCTTTTTTAAGAAAATCCAATCGCTTCGCTGTGGCACCATGACGGCAGACCACGATGCAACGTAAATTAATCACGCAACAGTAGCTTAATTCAAGAATGCTTTCAGCTGAAAAGGACGATACGTCTTGACGAGCCCGCTTGATTCTCACCAAAATAGAGCGAAAGCGGTTCACTGACCCGTTTTCCCCATAGAATCAGCCGTGCAGAGAAGAAGAAAACCGGAGACTAAACCCATGCCCGTCAGCATCAATAAAGCCCAAACGACCGAAAATCGTCATTACTACCAGTTGCCAAATGGAACGGATACCTGGATCACTTCGTTTATCGGGATGAACTCAGTCGAGCGGCGAGCTAAAAATGTGGGCCCACGCGAACCAGTGGGATTTCCTCCACCACTGGAACCGATTGCTTATCTCGTTGAGCAAGGATCCAACATGACCAACCCAGGTCATTACCATCAGGCTGATCAGTTTCAAGTGTTTTTGTCGCAGGGTGGCAAATTCGGCCTCAAACCTATTGATATGCTGACAGTCCACTATGCGACGGCATTTTCGCCTTACGCACCAATTCAGGCCGCAGACGACAAGGTGGTCTATTTAACTTTGCGCAACGGTTGGGATCCCGGTGCGCGATGGATGCCTCAGTTCAAAGAAGAACTCAAAGCCAGCAAACTCCCCCACCGCTCGGGCGTCGGTAAAAAACCAGCTGTGTTTGGCGAAACGGGCGGGGTGACTGAGCTAACTGAGCTGGACCAGCAAGAAATCATCCCTCTGAGTGAAGACGGGATGGGATCAACGTTGTATCAATGTCCTACTGGAACCCAAATCACAGGTCCTGATCCTGCCACCGGAGCCGGCCAGTACTGGCTAGTCGTCAAAGGTAATTGCGACTTGAGCGGTTGCAAGCTCGAGCAATACGGTTTGAGTTTCGTCGCCCCCGACGAACCTGCTGTAGTAGTGAGCGCAACCGATCAACCTGTCGCTATTTTGATGATGCAATTTGCGAAGCGGCTGAACGCTTAAGCCTTGAGCGCGCTCAGGCGCTTAAAGTTCAGGCTTTTCAGCCACCAGTTGAATTTCAATCAAAAACCCATGATGTAACTCGGGCACGGGCACGACAGCTCGCGCGGGGCGATGCTCACCAAGTATTTCTTTATAGATTGCGTTGAATTCAGGCCACTTGTCTACCCCGACGATATACGCCGTTGTTTGCACCACATCATTAAACGAACAGCCCGCTTCATTCAGGATCGATAAACAGTGTTTAAGAGTCGTGCGAACTTGTCGCTCGAAATTGTCGACTTCCCCCTCCGCTGGTTTGCCGGGTAACACGCCTGACACAAAAACCAGGCCGTTGGATTCAACTGCGTGTGAATAATGCCCCCCTGGCGTGGGGGCTGCGTTGGCGTTAATGAGCTTCACGAATATCCTTTTAGATTTATGATGGTCGTTCTTTCTAGAATCCAAGCTAAATCACGTCAATCTGCCAACGCGCAGAACGCCTCGGTCACCCTGACATAGTGAATCATATATGAACTCTTATTTCATCAAACAAGCGTCAGCCCTGTTGTCAGGTCTGTTGATCGGCCTTGCTTCAATCTCTACCATGGCCGAAACATCCTGGCCTAACAAACCGATCAAGTTCGTTGTTCCTTTTGCAGCAGGCGGTGCCAATGACTTGTTAGCCCGTGCCGCGGCAGAGGGCGCATCAAAAGAGCTCGGGCAACCAATCATCGTAGAGAACAAGCCCGGTGGTGGCACGACAATAGGGGCGGATGTGGTGGCGCGAAGTGCACCTGATGGTTACACGTTTCTAATCAGTGCGGCTGGTGTGATTTCGAACAGCATGATCAAAAAGTCCATGCCCTATAAAGACGAGGCACTGGTGCCGGTCGTCATGATAGGTCTTGCGCCTTCTGTCGTGTTGGTCAACGCATCCTCGCCGTACAACACACTAAAAGAATTCATTGCGGCATCTCAACAAGGCAATGGCTTTAACTGGGCAACTGCGGGCACGGGCAGTACGCCGCATTTTGTAGCAGGCGTCCTGCAGACGAACTATGGCGCCAAGCTTGATATCATTCCGTACAAAAGTGGCTCTGAGTCAGTTACAGCCGTTCTCAGCAAACAAGTTGATGCAACATCAGAGGCCAGCATTGTCGCGATCCCACATCTCAAGAGCGGTCGCCTGAAAGCGCTGGCAGATACTTGGACGAGCAGGATTGCCGCCTACCCTGACCTATCGACCGCCAAAGAACAAGGCTATCCGGAGCTGCGGATTGCCCACTGGGCAGGCTTGCACGCACCAAAAGGCACCCAAGACGCAATCATGGATAAGCTCGCTGCAGCGGTTGACAAGGCCATGAAAAACCCAGTGATTTCAGAACGTCTGACAAGCGTGGGAATCCAGCCTATTGGTGGCACGAGGGCGGACTTCAATAAATTTGTTGCAGACGAACGAGCGCAACTTAGCGCCGTGGTGAAAGCGACCCATATGCAGGAAGACTAAACCCGGTCACTAACGCAGTGCCCACGAGAATAATCATCATGCCAAAAACGATCCTGAGCGTGATGATCTCGTGCAAAAAGACAACCCCAAACAGCATACTGAACACTGGGATCAGAAAGCTGACCGTCAAGGCCGATGACGCACCAACGTTCTTGATTAGTTTGAAATAAATCAAGAACGCGACGCCGCTGCAGATGATGCCAATTGCCAGCGTCGCGAGAACGACGATCGTTGTCACCTCGCCAGTGACCGGCACAAAAAATAGCGTCGGCAACAAAATAAGTGATGCCATCCAGAGGCTGCCCAAGGCATTATGAAAGGGCTCTAAACCTTTCACGGCCTTGGTGTAGTTTGTGGCGACCCCGTACGCAAGAGATGCGCCTGCTGCCATCAACACCGCTGCGATATCCGCGCCACCGTCGCGCGAATCGAACTTACCAAAAAGGACAGCAACCCCGACGATGCCAAGCAACAAGCCAATTACACGCTTGGCTTCGAGTTTTTCTGTTCGCATCAATAAGCCGATCAAAAAAGCAAACAAAGGAGCAAGCGCATTGATAATCGATAATTGCGCGGTGGTGAGCCTGATCGCCGCTTGACCAAACAAGTACCATGGCAGGGCGCAGTTGAACAAACCCATGATAAAAAAATGTTTCCAATGTTTGAGGATTTCGTAACGCTTTTTCATCACTATAGCTAGCACAAGTAAAAAACTTGCAGCAAAAAACACCCTGCCCTCCATCAAAAATGCTGGGCCCAGCACAGGAGCGGCGACGCGCATAAACAAAAATGAAGCGCCCCAGATGGCAGCTAAAACCAGTAACCGGATTGTGTCAGCAAAAGACAAAAGGGACTCCAAAAATGTCATTACTTGTGCGATAATTCCGCGTAAGTTAACCCAGATCGGGAGAGACCGTAAAAGACAGTAGTCTTGCACGGCGCCGAAGGAGCAACCGCCCCGGAAACTCTCAGGCAAAAGGACCGATGGGCGCAGTAAACTCTGAAGAGTTGTCGGGTATCGTCACCCGGCACACCGCAGGAGCAAACGATTGCCGCACCACTACGTGGGGCGATAAATCGTGAATCTCTCAGGTACCAAACAGAGGGGGCGTGTAGAAGCCGTGAGGGCCTTCACACCTAACCCCTTTGACGTTTGGATCCGAACTCATGAAATCAATCGCTGTTATCGGCGGCGGCATCACAGGTGCCACTACTGCCTATGCGTTAGCCAAGCGCGGCTATGCTGTTACTCTTTTCGAAAAGCACCGTTACTCTGCGATGGAGACCTCCTTTGCTAATGGCGGCCAACTATCTGCCTCGAATGCTGAGGTCTGGAACCATCATTCAACCATCATTAAAGGTTTGAAATGGATGCTAAAAAGTGATGCGCCGCTGCTGGTTAATCCAAAACCGAGCTGGCACAAGCTGTCCTGGTTTGCCGAGTTTATTGGCAATATCCCGAATTACCGTAAAAATACGATAGAAACGACGCGGCTAGCCATTGCCGCGCGTCAACACCTTTTTGCCTGGGCAGAGGCTGAGGGTGTCGATTTCGATTTAAAGAAGCAAGGCATTCTGCACATCTATCGCAACAAAAAGGGCTTCGACCATGCGGCCCAAGTATCCAAACTACTGGCCGAAGGCGGCCTACCCCGACGCGCAGTAACCCCCGACGAGATGAAAGCCATCGAGCCCACCTTGGCCGGCAGTTATTACGGTGGCTACTTTACTGAAAGCGATTCGACTGGTGATATCCACAAATTCACGGTGGGGATAGCGGCTGCCGCTGAGCGCCTGGGTGTTAAGACGCTGTATGGACGCGATGTCGTTGCGCTTACCAGCGACGGCAAACATGCAAGTGTCGCGGTCAAACAAACCGGCAACACTGACACGATCGAAACCTTCCCTTTCGACGGCATGGTGGTGTGCGCTGGTGTCGCAAGTCGTCAATTCGCTGCGCAACTTGGCGATCGCGTAAACATCTACCCTGTCAAAGGCTACTCAATCACTGTCAATTTATTAGATGCCCAAAGCCAAGCTTCGGCACCCAATGTCAGCTTGCTGGATGACGAAACGAAGTTGGTGACCAGCCGCTTGGGCATTAATCGCTTCCGCGTGGCGGGTACAGCAGAGTTCAATGGCTACAACAAGGATATCCGCGCAGATCGGATCCGTCCTTTGATTGATTGGGTTGAACAATGTTTTCCCGGTGTTAATACGCGGCAAGTCGTGCCCTGGGCGGGTCTTCGTCCCATGATGCCCAACCTGATGCCTCGTGTAGGTAGAGGTCAACAGGCTAATGTGTTTTATAACACCGGGCACGGCCATCTTGGCTGGACCTTATCCGCAGTGACGGCAGATATGGTTGGTGGGGTAATTGATCAAGCTTTCAAGCCAGCGTACGGCAGTAATACGATTGGCGCTGGAAAGCCCATAACAGCCTGATGATAGTCCCCGCAAAAACCTTTGCGGGGTTCTATTTTTTACCTGTCAATGGACGCTTCTGGCGACCCAGTAAACGACGGCTACTAGGCAAGTTGCCACACCGACAAGCTTCCAGGTCATGGCGTGCAATTCTCGCTGGAGATCTTCCTTTGTGGCAAAGGTATCGAGTCTCGTCTCGATTCTCGTCAGTCTGTCGCGCGTTTCAGCTGCGAACGACTCTAGGGCAACTATCCTTACTTCCATCTATCCCACCTCAAATACAGCCAAGCAACTAAACAGTAAATTATCCAGACTAGGTTCATCGAAATCAATAACAATAGTGCAACAAATTGTTGGGTTCGCCAACAGTTAAACTACTAAAGAGTTATTTGCTTTCACACCTGTCACCAATATGTCACTTCCCTCAACAATACTCACGGCGATGCCTGAAAATATCCCCCTTGCCGACGAGAGACCTTTCCAGTCGATTCAGTTTGTTAGCCCTTTGCCGGGGCCTCGCATCTTGATTACTGCGGCTGTTCACGGCAACGAAACCCACGGCACCTTCGCGATCAACCGCCTTAAGGATCAACTTGAAACGGGCGAAATCAAGCTGAACAGAGGCGTTCTAACAATGATCCCTGTGACCAACCCCAAGGCCTACCGTTTGAAAAGGCGCATGGGGGATCGAAACCTGAATCGCCGCCTGGCGCCCACAGAGCAACCCCAGCAATACGAAGATCACATTGCCAACTGGCTTTGCCCAATCCTCGCCCAGCACGACGGGCTGCTCGATTTGCATTCGTTTCAGACTGGGGATGCGCCATTTGCGTTATTCGGACCTGAGAATAACCAAGGTAGCCTGGAGCCCTTCAATCAAGCGGAAATTGAAGAAGCCCTGGTACAACGTTTAGGTTGTTCACGTTATGTCTATGGCTGGCTGGATACCTACGCAAAGGGGATCGCCCGCCGCCAAAAAGAAGTAGAGGCCGGCCGCTTCTCCTCACATAGTGTGGATACTGATCCCACGTACGGCGTGGGTACCACGGAGTACATGCGCTCAAAAGGTGGTTGGGCAATCACCCTTGAATGTGGGCAGCATGACGACATCAATGGTCGCGAGATAGCTTACCGAGCCATTATCAATACGCTGATTTACGTGGGGCTTATCAACGGCGCTGAGCCGGAAATTGCAAAAAATCCGCAAGTGCTGGGTTTGTACGACGTGTTTGATCGTCATCACAAAGACGATGAATTTGACAAAGAGTGGAAGAGCTTTGATGCTATATATGCCAATACGCTAATCGGCACGCGTGCCGATGGATCAAAAATTTTGGCAGAACGAGATTGTTTTATTGTTTTCCCTAATGTAAAGTCGCAAGCAGGACAAGAGTGGTTTTACCTAGCTGGTGTTGGTAGCAGAATGGGATCTTGAATTGGCATCGGACAACAAATCAATCATGAACGGTGCATCACCCGTTTTTATCTCTATGGCGATTGCGTTCGCGCAATTTTAGACTCACATGACGGATGAAATCTTACCAATGTCGCCACAACAATATTCAAGCTATCAAACGCTCAGGGACAGTAATTTATTTGAATGACTGACCGATGACGAATTACAGCTTCTCGTCTCACGCACGGTTGAAGTGCAACTGCCGGCTGGCACGAATTTGCTAAGTGAAGGTGAGACATCCGGACATATATATTGGCTGGTAGCTGGCACCGTAGAAGTAGTGGCCCATAAAGAAACGGTTGCACGCATAGACTCTGTGCAATGTTTTGGTGAGATCCCTTGCTTGTCACCAGGTGCAGTGTGTTCTACCACCGTGAGCGCGATCACCCCTTGCACAGTCCTTCGTATCGATCGAGAGGCGTTTCTTGGTGCCTTGAACGCAATCCCGAAGTTATGGCAAATACTGTTCAGCCAAACTAGCGAGCGGCTCAGTTCATCGAACAAGCCACTCAGTGAGCACGGTCAGCGACTTCGCGAGATGCTCAGAAACACAGGTTTGCTTAAAGACTTGACGGACAAGGAGTTGGGATTTTTAGCGACCTTAACGCCTCACTCTCACAGCAAGTTGCTGCACAAGTACAGCAGATTGAGAAAATGTCGAGTCTGCAGCGGTTTTTACCCGACCAAGTTGCCAACAAGGTCATGCAGGATGGTGACGAATCGATCTTCAAGCCACACCGTAAAGAAGTATCGGTCGTCTTTATCGATATCAGAGGGTTCACGTCCATGGTCGACTCGACCGAGCCCGAAGAAGTCATGGAAGTGCTCAGCGCCTACCATGACAGAATGGGACGTTTAATCGTGAAGCACAACGGTACCCTTGAGCGCTTTGCAGGAGACGGCATCATGATCTTTTTCAACGATCCGATCAGTCTGCCAGAGCACAGTTCTGTCGCTGTACAACTGGCAATTGAAATGCAACAGGCCTTTGCCGATCTGCAGAGTCAGTGGAAAAAAATCGGCTTGCAACTGGGTTTTGGCGTTGGCATCGCGAGAGGGTACGCCACGCTGGGCATGATTGGTTTTGAGGGGCGTCGTGACTACGCTGCGATTGGCAGCGTGACAAACGCATCCGCCAGGCTATGCGAGCAAGCGAAAGATGGCGAAATTCTGATGGATTTAAAAACGTTCGCCAGAATGTCGCAGCAGGATAAAACTGAAAAGGTCGGCGATATGACACTCAAAGGGTTTATCAGACCTTTTGAGGTGTATAAAATCGACCGGCAAGCCCTACTTTCTGACAATCCCCAGTAGGTAGGCTTTAACTCAGCCCCATCTCTTTGCTGAGCAAATCGGCACCCGCTGCCAAGGCCTGAAGTTTGGCTGTCGCAACCGCCCGACCTAACGGAACCAATCCACAGTTCGTGCACCCGTATATATGCTTGATGTCGGCGTATTTTGTTGCTTCTCGCAAAACATTGGCGACCTGTTCCGGCGTTTCGATCTGATTGTTGGCTACATCGATTGCTCCAACCAAAACGTCTTTGCCTCGCAGCAATTCAATCAGCTCCATTGGGACGCGCGAGTTAATGCACTCGAGACTGACTTGATCGATCTTGCTCGCAGCAAGTAAAGGAAAAACATGCTCGTACTGACGCCACTCTTCGCCCAACGCATTCTTCCACTTGATATTTGCTTCAATACCGTAGCCGTAGCAAATGTGTACAGCTGTTTTGCAAGGTAAGCCCGCTGCGGCAACCTCCAGGGTTTTAACGCCCCAGTCCTTCACTTCGTCGAAAAACACATTAAAAGCAGGTTCGTCGAACTGAATGATATCGACACCGACCGCAGCCAACTCCCTGGCCTCCTGGTTTAAGAGCTCGGCAAACGCCAGCGCTAATTTTTCACGGCTTTTGTAATAGTCGTCAAAAAGCGTATCGACCATGGTCATCGGACCAGGCAGTGTGAACTTGATCGGGCCTTTGGTCAACGCGCGCAACCGCTTGGCATCTTCGACAAAAACAGACTTTGGACGGGTAACACGATCGACGACTACCGGCACATCAGCGTCGTAGCGATTACGGATCCTGACTGTCTTTCGATTAACGAAATCCACACCTGACAAGCTTTCAATAAAAGTGGTCACAAAGTGCTGTCGAGTCTGCTCGCCGTCACCGATAACGGTGATACCTGCGCGCAACTGGTCATCCACGGCTAGCCGCATCGCGTCAAACTTAGCTTGTTCTAAAGTTTCGCCAGACAGGTGCCAGGGCGCCCACAATTTTTCAGGCTCTGCAAGCCAAGCAGGTTTAGGTAAGCTGCCAGCAATGGCTGTTTTAATTTTTTGACTCATTTTTTTATCCTATTACCAATCAGAACTAAACTGCCTCAGCCAGCACGAATTTCAGGCGATCAGCCGCATTGGACGCAGCAAAAGCGTTCGGCTTGACGACAGGCACTACGTTGCACATCCCACGAATATACCCGATGGCCTCGTTCACGACACACGAGCTTCCATGCGCTTCGTCAGGATTGATGTCGAGATGCACCGATACCTCCCGGCCGGCCAGTACATCTTTGAGCTTTTGGTACAGTTCGGCGATTTTGTAAGCCTCGTTCATCAAGCGCATGCGAGGTTTATCTTGCTTGGCGTCAAAGTCGCGCTCTCGTTGCACTTCGCCGAATAATTTGCAACCATTGTTGCCATTGATATGGACGACTACTGCAAGCGTGTAATCGGCGAACCACTCTTTGCCGATCGCAAAGCGCTCTGAATCGCATCCTATATAAATTTTTGTCGCTGGCCCTTGAGCATCGATAAACGCCCTCACTTCATTGACATCAATTTTTCGCACGCTTGATCCCAGTTGAAAAGTCACTGCAGACAGGTAACGCTACCTGCCTATATTAAGCTATCACGCGACAGCATGCAGCCTGTTCAATCACGAGAAGACTCTCGTCTTTTCATTTTGTGTTCAAGGAACTTACCCATGTAGTGCTGAGGCTCTCCGGTGTTGAAGGCATGACCAAACTCAGTGATGCTATTAAGAATTGAGGTCTCAAGTGGCTCGTCTTCCCACTCCCGCAACAGCCGCTTTTGCTGAGCCAACACCTGGGCGCCCAGCCCGACCAGGCCATCGGCAACGCGGGTGACTTCCAGATCCAACTCCGTTGCCTCGACGACCTTATCCAGCATGCCCCAGGCAAGGCTCTGCTCGGCATCAATGACTTCGCCAGTGAGCAATAACCAGGCTGTGCGAGATTTACCAATCAACCGCGGCATGAGAGAGGCATGGATGACAGAGGGAATCCCAACAAGCACCTCTGGCATACCCAACCGTGCCGCCCTGGATGCAATTTTTATATCGCAACACAGGGCGAACTCCAGGCCACCGCCCAAGGTCCAGCCTGGGATCCTTGCAATCACTGGGATAGGTAACTGCCTGACCGACTCGCAGAGCAACCGCAATTTATCGATAAAAATCATAGCCGTTTGCTCATTCAAATTGACCATTTCATTAATATCAGCACCACCAACAAACGCCTTTTCACCGTGACCTCGAACGATTAACACTCTGACTGAGGGAGTCTCAGCGACCCATTGCAAGGATTCGAGCAAGGCATCAATGACCGGGGTACCCAGGATATTCATGCTACCCGCGTGACAAATGGTCATTGTGGCGACGCAGTTAGAGTCAAGCTTCACGACAGAGTGCTTATTTTCAAAAATCATGTTTTGCACGCGATGTCTCTTTAATTGTTGTGATGGCGAAGCCGCGTATGTTGTCACCGCAAAAGCTTCACAAATAAAGCACTTAGACTCATGGCACAGAATTTGCTTTGAGTGTAAAGATTAGTTTTATCGAACACTATCCGACCAATAATCTTTTGTTCTGTCCGGAGCCCATTATGCACCAGCCTAGTGCAGTTGTTACTAAAAACTTAAACTTTTTTGCCCGCCTCGTTGCACTCGCAACAATAGTGTTAATCGTGCAACTCTTACCCAACGTTGCTCAGTCCGAAACTAACCCCAAGGTCAAGTTGGCTTATGCCAAATGCGCCCATTGCCTATCCATGGCGATGGTGCCGGGGCTTGCGCAAGGCGTTGATATTGAAGCGATCAATTTCACCTCTGGCAATGATGCGCTAACTGCGCTCGTATCCAAAAGCGTGGACGTGGCTCAAGTCACCTATCTTCACTACGTAACAGGCTTGGATAAGGGCATGGATCTTGTCGCTATTTCTGGACAAGTCAACGGCGGATCTGAACTCGTGGTTGCCGCTGATTTCCCTTTAAAAGCGGATGACTGGGCTGGATTAAAAAAAATCATTGAAGACTACAAAGCGCAAGGCAAACCGTTTCGGATTGCAGCGTCTCGTGGCAACGCACAAGATTTGCATATGCGTGGGGAGTTCCTGAAATACGGCATCAATCCCGCCAAAGATGTTCAGTTCATTAACATCCCCAACCCCGCTGATCATCAGGCAGCTTTGCAGCGTGGTGAAGTTGAGTTGATCGGCACCGTTGAACCTTTTGCCACACAAATCAGAGTGAACGGCGTTGGTAAACACTTTAATTTCCCTTACGATCAGGCTGCTGGTAATTTGACGAATCTGATCGTGACCAGATCAGACGTGATCGCTAGCCAACCAGTTGCTGTGCAACGAACCGTATCCGCTGTAGTCAGTCTGGTCGACTCACTCAAAAAAGACAAACAGGCATGGATTGCCAGCATCGTTAAGGGAACCGGGCTCGATCCAAAAATTGCTGCCGGTGCTTTGGATAACGCTATCCCGGATTACGATATGCACCGTGCGTCGACGCTGGCAATCGCAGATATGATGAAGGAGTTGAAATACATTTCGCGCGACGTATCAGCCGACATTACCAAAAACATGAATTACACCTTTCTTGAGAAAGCGACTGGTAAGACTTCAAAAGACTTGGGTTACTAGGATTTATCTTGATCAAGCTGCTTGCGACTCGGGGCTGGACGGCAGCTTCGCGATTTTATTTTCCCGCATTACTTTTGTGTTTGTGGGAGTCTCTGTCTCGGCTGGGATACCTGCCCCCTGCGCTGCTACCAGCTCCGTCACGGGTCCTGTTAACGTGGGGAGACTGGATTTTTGGCTATGACGAATCTGCTCAAGATATTTCTGGTCGTTGGCTCGGGGATGCATTAGCTAGTTGCTTACGAGTATTTACCGGTTATTCAATTGCTGCGCTGATTGCCCTGATCCTTGGAGTGGCAATTGGATGGTGGCGCTGGGTAGAAAAAACCATTGAACCCACCATCCAGATGTTGCGTCCGATCCCTCCTGTGTCCTGGATTCCTTTGGCAATTATCTGGTTTGGCATTGCCAACAAGCCAGCAATCTTTCTGGTGTTTTTAGGGGCCTTCTTCCCGATTCTCATGAACACCATACACGGGGTCAAGACGGTCAACCGAGACCTCTTGCGGGCCGCAGCAATGTCAGGTGCCAAGCAATCCCAGCTCTTGCGCTTCGTCGTGTTGCCCGCGGCGATGCCCAGTATCTTTGCGGGTTTGCGTATCGGTGTCGGTAGCGCCTGGATGCTGACGGTGACTGCCGAAATGGTTGCAGTCAAGAGCGGTTTGGGCTACTCGCTTTGGGATTCCTATTACTTTTTGCGTTATGACTTAGTCATCGCGAGCATGATCAGCATCGGGCTGTTAGGATTTCTGACTGACTTGCTTGTTAAAACGCTGATGGGTCGGCTGCTGCGCTGGCAACACACACTGACGGTTCAAGGGGCTCGTCCATGAAGCCCTTGACAATCATGATGAATCGATCAAGGCAAGCCTGATGTCATTTATCGAACTAAACAAAATCAGCAAAATTTTCAAAGACAGTCAGCGGCAAACTGAGACGCTTGCGCTCGACGATATTTCACTGTCATTTGAAAAAAAAGAATTCGTCTGCTTGCTAGGGCCATCGGGTTGCGGTAAATCGACTTTACTCAACATGATCGCTGGCTTCGAGCACCCTAGCAGCGGAAACGTGAAACTTGATCATCACCTCATCACTGGACCAGGTGCAGATCGGGGCGTGGTGTTTCAACAGCCAAACCTGATGCCCTGGCTGCCGGTGTGGGACAACGTCGCGTTTTCTCTCAAGCTAAAAGGCGTCAATAAAAAGCAACGGCAAGAGGCTGCCCAACAATATATTGATGCGGTTAACTTAACCGGTTTTGAACATCACTTTCCCGGCGCGTTATCAGGCGGGATGGCTCAGCGGGTTGGGATTGCGCGAGCTCTTTTGCAAAACCCTGCCGTGATATTGATGGACGAACCCTTTGCAGCACTGGACGCCCAGACAAAACTTGAAATGCAAGAAGAGCTTGTCACTATCTGGCAAAAATATAACAGCACGATTCTGTTCGTGACCCACAGTGTCGATGAGGCTCTTATCCTGGGATCGCGCGTGGTCATCATGACGCATCGTCCCGGCAAGATCAGGGATGACCTCAAAATCGACTTGGATAGGCCCCGAGACGTTACATCCAATCAATTCAACGAGCTTAAGCGCTATGTTCTCGAAGTCATTCGGGAAGAAGCAAAACTAGCACGTGAAGAGCAGCAAACACAGACCATTTCGCACTGAGATCATCAATATGCAGACAACATCTACACAACGAATTCTTCTGGGCATGCTGACGCCCTCGTCCAATACGGTTCTCGAGCCAGTTACCACTAAGCTCATCACCGAAATTCCTGAGGCTAGCGCGCATTTCGGTCGCTTTAAAGTGACAGAAATTGCCCTCTCCGATCGAGCACTATCGCAATTTGATACGACTGAATTGCTGGTTGCAGCCGATCTGTTGTCGCACGCAAAAGTACAGAGCATTGGATGGAGCGGAACGTCTGCCGGTTGGCGTGGCTTTGAGTCTGATGAAATACTTTGCGAACAAATTACTGCACGTACTGGTATCCCTGCTTGCACATCAACGCTTGCCCTGAATGAAATCCTTGCGATGACAGGCGTGACAAAAATCGGCTTCGTGACACCGTACGCTTTGAGTGTGCAAACAAAAATTATCGAGAATTACGCCAAGATTGGTATCAGCACTGTCGCAGAAGCCCATTTGGATCTCACCGATAATTTCAGTTTTTCAGAGGTCAGTGCAGACCAGCTCAGGCAGATGGCACGTCAGGTAGCTGTAAGCAAACCAGAGGCCATCTCTATCTATTGCACAAACCTGGCAGGTGCGCCCCTAGCGGCTGAACTCGAAGCCGAGCTGGGCATCCCTGTCTATGACACAATTGCCACAGTCACCTGGAAAGCCCTTCGGCAAGCCAAGGTGGATACCCGTCGAATCAAAGGCTGGGGAAGACTATTTACTGAGGTCTACTAAGATGTCAAAGCACGCTTTTGATCTGGTGATACGTAATGCCCTGGTTGCAACAGCATCCGACACATTCACAGCGGATATTGGTATCACTGAGGGTGTAATCGAACAGTTGGGTCGTAACCTTGGGGCAGGACTCAAAGAGATAGATGCAGCAGGCAGAACGGTAACCCCTGGCGGGATCGATAGCCATTGCCATCTGGATCAGCCAATGGCCCCTCCCACAAAGATGGCGGACGACTTTGACACTGGCACACGGGCTGCAGCCTGTGGAGGTACGACGATGGTGATACCGTTTGCCTGTCAGTTCAAGGGGCAGTCCCTTAAAGCTGCTGTTGACGACTATCACCAGAGAGCAAATGGCAAGGCGCACATCGACTATGCATTTCATCTGATTGTTAGCGACCCGACGCCCGAGGTACTCAACGAAGAGTTGCCCGAACTTATTGCGCAGGGCTACACATCGTTCAAAATCTACATGACCTACGACGATCTCAAGCTAAATGATGGTGAGATCCTGTCTATTCTTGACTGCGCGAAACAACACAACGCGCTGGTCATGGTTCATGCAGAAAATTCAGAGTGTATCGAATGGCTAACCCGCAAGTTAGAAGCTGCCGGCAAAACCGCACCCCGTTTTCATGCGCATTCGAGACCCATGCTCGTTGAACGTGAAGCTACTCATCGCGCGATCGCTTTGTCAGAGTTAGTTGACGTACCAATTTTGCTGGTACACATCTCGGGGCGGGAGGCGGTGGAACAGATTCGCTGGGCACGCGGGCATGGATTAAATATCTTCGCCGAGACCTGCCCGCAATACCTGTTTCTGACTGCCGATGATCTGGGTATCGACGACAGCTATGTGGGTGCTAAATGTGTTTGTAGCCCGCCACCCCGGGATAAAGGCAATCAGCGAGTAATCTGGGATGCTCTCGCTGAGGGCTTGTTCACCGTATTTTCTTCAGATCACGCACCATTCAAATACGATAGCCCCGAGGGCAAAAAGCCTGACGGTAAAGAAGTCGATTTCAAATATATCCCCAATGGCATTCCAGGCATTGAAACGAGAATGCCGCTTTTATATTCCGAGGGTGTTCTGAAAGGTCGGATTACTTTAAATAAATTCGTTGAACTCACGTCAACGAACGCTGCCAAAGCCTACGGTGTTCATCCTCGCAAGGGAACAATCGCTATTGGTGCTGATGCCGATCTGGTCATCTGGGATCACAAGCCAATCGAGATTAAAAACACCATGCTGCACCATGAGCCTGATTACACTCCTTACGAAGGCATGGAACTCTTAGCGTGGCCAGGCATAACGATCTCAGCAGGCGAAGTGGTTTGGGACGGTACGAACTTCTATCCGCGCAAAGGAAAAGGTCAGTTTATCGCGTGTGATGCACCGACCCTCCTGCCTCGCCGGGTTAACGCATGACAAACGGATTAGCCGGCGCCCCCTGAGCATAAGAAATCCAGACGCTCTTGGTCTCAAGAAACTCGTTGATGGCGTCAATTCCACTTTCTCTGCCAATGCCTGAATACTTCATCCCACCGAAGGGCATCATGTAACTGATAGCGCGATAGGTATTGACCCAGACTGTACCAGCCTTCAGTGCTTTAGACATTCGCATCGCTCGACCTATGTCTTCAGTCCAAACGCCCGCCGCTAACCCATAAATGGTGTCGTTGGCATATTTGATAGCTTGCGCCTCATCATCAAAGCCGATGATGGACAACACAGGGCCGAAGACTTCTTCTTTTGCGATCCGCATTTGCGGTGTCACGTTAATAAAGATCGTTGGCTCGACGAACTGGCCGCCAGTCAACTCCGCAGACGCGACGGCGGGGCCTCCGCCAAGGATACATTGAGCGCCTTCAGATTGGGCAATATCGATGTAATCGAGAATTTTTTTGTACTGGGCTGGGGTAGTCACTGGGCCGATATTGGTATCAGCAGACATGGGGTTGCCTTTGCGAGCCGAAGCACCCAAAGCAGCAACGCGCTCAGTGAACGCCTCTTTAATCGAGTTTTGAACGAGTAGCCGTGAGCCAGCTATACACGTCTGCCCAGTCGCAGCAAAAATCCCTGAAATTACCCCAGCAGCAGCCTTATCGAGGTCGCAATCTTCGAACACAACGTTCGGCGATTTGCCGCCCAGCTCAAGCGAGACTCGCTTCATGGTTTTAGCCGCTTGCGCATAGATCTTGGCACCCGTCGCGTCAGAACCAGTAAACGTAATTTTCGCAATATCGGGATGATCAACCAAGGCTGACCCCGCTTCATGCCCAAGACCGGTCACTACATTAAAGACACCGTCGGGAAACCCGGCTTCTTTGGTCAGGGCTGCATATTCAAGGGTTGAGACCGAGGCGAACTCAGAGGGTTTAATCACCACGGCACAACCAGCTGCTATTGCTGGTGCACATTTCCAGGCAATAAAAAGCAAGGGCGAATTCCAGGCGGTGAGACAGCCCACGACACCTACAGGCTCGTGCGCAGTGAAAGCCATGGTGTCCGGCTTGTCGATGGGCATGACAGCGCCTTGCACCTTGTCAGCCAAGCCACCAAAATAACGCCACCACTCTGGGTGGTAATTGACCTGGCCGCGCATCTCAGCCATCAATTTTCCGTTATCGCGAACTTCAATTTCTGCCAGTCGTTCTGCGTGCTGCACGACCAAATCCGCGAGCTTGTTCATTAACTTGCCGCGCGCGGTTGGCGACATCGTGGCCCAGGGGCCTTCGGTCATTGCGTGCTTGGCCGCTGCTACCGCCGCATCAATATCCTTCGCACAGCCTTGCGGGATTCTGGCCCAAGCCTGGCCTTGATAAGGATCGATACTATCGATCCACTTCTGACCAATGGGTTCGACATAATGGCCGTTGATGAAATGATTATATGTTTTCATTTTTGTCTCCTGTCTTCGTTTACTTCATATTGAATACGAGTTACTAAATTCTACGTGCACTCTGGCCAAAGCAATCTCTTCGATGACATTGTTAATTGACTGAAATATTGGCTTCTTTGATGATACGACCGTACATCGCGCCATCTCGCTTAATCAGTTCACCAAACTCAGCCGGTGAACTAGGGTCGGCTATAAACCCTGCGTTCAAATATTTTTGCTGGACATCAGGATCACTCAATACGGCGCGAATTTCAGCCGCCATCTTGTCAATAATGACTGAAGGTGTCCCTTTAGGTGCCATGACACCAGTCCAAGAGCCCATATCAAAGCCGGGAAATCCTGACTCAGCCATCGTTGGGATTTGTTGCTCTGTTGGCCATCTTTTGGGCGACGTTACCGCGAGCGCACGGAGCTTGTTTTCTTTAACTTGCGGCATAAAAACCACCATGGTGTCAAAGCAAAAACCAAGCTCGCCGCTCAACAGATCAGCCAAAATCGGTACGCTTCCCTTATACGGAACGTGCTGAGTCTGAATGCCTCCGAGCAGACTGAAATTAACGCCCGTCATGTGGGCGCTGGAGCCCGTTCCGCTAGATGCGTAATTAAGCTTGCCCGGATTCGCTTTGCCGTAGGCGACCAACTCCTGCACACTATTAACTGGCAGGGATTTGTTGATGAACAGGAACAGAGGCAACGCAGCGAGCTTGCTGACCGGGACCAGATCCTCTGGTGCGAACGGCATTTTGTATAAATGAGGGTTAACGGAATAGGCCGCTAAAACGCTAACAAACGTGTAGCCGTCCGGATCTGAGCGCGCAGCTAACGTTGCACCGACGTTGCCGTTGGCGCCTGGCCGATTCTCAACGATGATACTTTGCTTGAGTCTTTGCGACAGCTTATCCATGACAACGCGTGCAGCCACATCGGTTGAGCCGCCAGGCGTGTAAGGGACAATCACTTTGATCGGCCGTGCTGGCCAGTCAGCGATCGTTTCGGCTGCGCTAGCCGAAACAGTCGTAAACAACATGGCCAAAAGCGTGAGTTTCCAGCCCATTAAAGGGGACTTGACTTTGATCACCTTGTCTCGCTCCTGAATAGTTAGCACGACGGGAATCAGGGGGCTTAGGCTCATGCGCCACCAGACATGCGGTCGTAAATATTATCTGCAAGCTTTATAACATTAAGGCAAAGCCACAAATGAAGATCTCAGGAAGGACTTTCAAGTCATACTACACAAGAGCCAATAACGGGCTAGCCTATTCGTATGAATTCAATAGTCAAGATAAATCTCTCATTTTAAATTTTAATGATGAAACATTAAAAGAACGACAATATCGATGCGATGTATGGATCAAACAAAAATGGTGGCAGTTATGACTTCTAATTTGAAAACCGCGGTCAACAAACCACACCACCGATTAAATGGATGCAGAGTAGTCCAAACCAAAAACCAGATTTTTATTTTGGCGGGACTCGAGCAGTGCACCCTACTTCAAGGCCTCCAGCCCAAAGCCGGCCATAGAGCGTGATGATTTGAGCGTCTGAGCTTGGAAGCTATGCGCTGCGAGTCACCCCGTCAGACCCGAGCCGTAAACGCAAAATAGGATCGACTCCTGATGGTAATCGCCGTGCGTTGATCAACTCACCGAAGCCCCGCTGAGGGAACAATTGAGGGAATTTTCGGAAGAAACCCTGAAGAAGCGCGAAAACACTTGACATTTGGCGGAGGCGCAGTCCTTATAACCACCATTACTGGCTAGGGTTTTAGAGGTGATATTAATCTATCCCACCAACCTACTGCGTATTCCGCTCAAACTGGACACTCGGTCCACCGCAAACTGATCGGCGATCCCACGGCAAACTGGACAGCTATTCCGGCGCAATCTGATCACTTCGGAGCGAAGCGACGCGGGGTTAATAGTCTTTTACGCTGAAACCTCAGCGCTCGTCAATTTATTGCGCTTTTTGCGCTGTGATTCACCACTTAGTTTCAATATGTGTGCGCTGTGTACCAACCGATCAAGTATTGCGTCAGCGAGTGTTGCATCACCAATTGCCTCATGCCAGTGATCGGTGGGGAGCTGACTGGTGACGATGGTTGATTTGCGACCATGTCTGTCATCAATAATCTCAAGTAAATCATGCCTGGCCTCGGGCGTCATCGGTGCCAGACCCCAATCATCGAGCAGTAATACGTCTACTTTTGCAAACTGTGCCAACATCTTCGGATACCGTCCATCGACTTTGGCTAGCGCTAACACCGGGAACAGGCGTGTCATGCGAACATAGAGTGCCGTATGACCGCGCCGACAAGTTTGATTTGCAATCGCACAGGCCAGATATGTTTTACCGACACCGGTTGGCCCAGTAATTAATACGTTACGGTGTGCGTTCACCCAGCTCGTATCCATTAAGGCCATGAATACGTTTTTATCTAAACCTCGTGCAGCCTTGAAGTCAACGTCTTCGGGCGTTGCAGCGAGTTTAAGTTTGGCTCGGCTTAGACGGGCGGCTAGCACCTTACTATCGCGCAAGGTCGATTCGTGATCTAACAGTAATCCCAGACGCTCCTCAAACGTGAAGGATCCAATATCACGTTGTGACTGTTGATCTTCAAGCGCCCTTGCCATACCTGGCAGTTTGAGTGCTCTGAGTTTCTCGATTGTTGGATGTAAAAGCATAAGTGCACTCCTTTAGTGGAAGTAGGTCGGGCCGCGCACGTTCTCGTGCAACGGCAAGGTGGTTTGAGCTGACTCAAGAATCAAGGGCTTTTTATCCATTCCGGTCTTGAGCATGGACTCGACTGAGCGATAGGCCACGGCATTGACATGCAATGCGCGATGACAGGCAGCTTCAAGTCGATCGTCACCGTAAGTCTTACCTAAGCGGATCACACCCAGACAAGTTCGGTAAGCTTGTTGCGAATGTTCGCGACCGGCGAGCAGGCGCTCCACGACAAGTTTGACGCTGGGCCCGATACGTTCTGCCCAACTTGCGAGACGCTCTGGAGACCAACCAAGGTATTGCTGGTGCTTAGGCGGCAAGTGTTCGACGACGGTAGTGTGGCGCCCGCGATTATATGAACGTACATGACTAGCGATACGCTTACCTTTAGCAAACACCTCGAGTACGGTGTCGGTCAGTCTGGTATCGACTTGCTCACGTAACCATCGGTATGGCACCGAGTAATAGTGCGCATCGACTTCGATATGACAATCGATGTGAACACGGGCGAGTCCCCACTGCGCGTACTCGTAGGCTTGCTCGGGTAACGCTTTAAGAGCTGGGCGATCAATACTGTCAAACGCGCTTTGGCGGGTACCTGGCAGCTTTTTAAACTGACGCGTGTTCATATCCCTGACCAACTCGGCGATGGCGACATTAAGTTCGGTCAAACTAAAGAAGCGTCGATTGCGCAGCCTTGCCAGAATCCAGCGCTGCACAATCAGCACGCCATTCTCAACCTTGGCTTTGTCGCGAGGCTTGCGTGGGCGTGTGGGTAAAACCGTAAATTGATAGTAGGCAGCAAACTCTCTGAAGGTGGGATTAATCTGGGGATCATAAAATGAGGCCTGCTTGACCCCGCTCTTAAGATTGTCTGGAATCAACAGTTCGGGTACACCACCCAGAAACTCAAGCAGCCTTACATGAGAACGAATCCAGTCGGGGAGCTTCTGGCTCCAAGTCGCTTCGACATAGGTGTAATTAGAGGCACCCATCGTAGCTACAAAGATTTGAGCCTCTCGCACTTCACCCGTCGCTTCATCGATCACCGAAGCGGTGGTCCCTGAGTAATCAACGAAGCATCGGCCCGCTGGGTGGAACTGCCGCAATGTAAAGCCGAGCTTACCGACATACTCGCGATAGGCCTGAAAAAACCAGCTTAATTGGTAACCATCTGGATGCACGCTTTTATATTCCTGCCACGCAAGCGTAAGCGTCATGCCTTTGGTGCGCAGTGAGGCATAAACAGCTGGCCAGTCGGGCTCGGCACGTTCAGCGGTAACCGGAGGAGGCGGCGGAAAGAGCAAACGGTCTAGCTCATCATCATCCAGATTCTCGGGAAGTGGATAAGCTAGGCCTGCTGCCTGCGCTCGTGCAATGTAATCACCAACAGTGGTGGGTGATGCACCAACAGTCTGTGCAATGAGTCTTCGAGATCGGTTCTGCTCAAAGTGCAGGCGTAAAACTTCCTTAATGCGTCGCATAGATAACCTTGTGTTGGCCATGACTTTCTCCGGAAAAACCGAAGGATGACATGGCGGTTATCCCGCTCGACTCGCTTGCTCAAGGGTGATCAGTTTGGTCTGGACTGGCTGTCCAGTTTGCCATGGACTGGCCGATCAGTTTGGCGTGGACCGGGTGATCAGTTTGCCGTGGACTGAGTGTCCAGTTTGGTCTGGGAAACGCA